>Ga0208321_1000210_pt1 | contig 55086 bp, 47 predicted proteins | sample June2015DPH_4_15_FD_184692 | JGI IMG/M metagenome (GOLD analysis project Ga0208321, IMG submission 184692) | Peatland microbial communities from SPRUCE experiment site at the Marcell Experimental Forest, Minnesota, USA - June2015DPH_4_150... | ecosystem: Environmental > Terrestrial > Soil >... | reverse complement strand
ACTCCATCCCGCGGGTCGCTGATGTATCCATGGCTTCCTCCTTTGCCAATGTGCCAATGTCTGAGGAAGCTTATACGCAGCGGCCCGCTATCACAACCTGGTTGGCCCTTCATAGCATCTCATAACCCGGAGGTCGCTGGTTCCCCCAGCCTGCGGCTGGGGCAGGTTGGCCCGACGACCCAAGACGGGCGAGACGTCTCGCCGCTACCTAGAATCGAACCGAGGCCCAAATGGCCTCGGTTCGATTTTGACGCGCCATGATGCCAAGGGCCTTTCTCTGGCGGAGCTTGTCAGGATTCCGCAGGTCCCTTTTGCTTCCGAGGCGGCCATCCGGTTGGTCATGCTTCTGGACTTCCACCGGAATCCCACAGGGGGATCCGGTGGAAGTGATACCGGCCGAGCTATCGAAAAAGGTAGCCACCTCTGGCGAGTCGATCCGCAAGACTTGACAGTGCCCCCGCGATTCCGAAGATAGCCGCTGCCGCGACGATCGTCCCCATTGGGCTTCGCCTCTGCTGAGGCTGCCGCGCCTCGCCCAGCATCCGCTCCACCTCGGCCCATCTCTGTGCTTCGCGGACCTTATTTTCAGCATACTTCTGTGCCACATAAGGGTTGGTGTACATCTCCGCTTCCTTGGCTTTCGCCCTTCGAATTCGTACTTGATGCCAGGATACAGGTGTAGCGTGTTCTCAGGTCGTCCCTGCCGCTAATCGAGTGTGTTTTCTGAGGGGATCAGCGCAAAAGAGGAAAGAATCCAGTCACTTTGCCCCAAATTCGAGATTCTTCTGTTACAGATGCCATACTAAAACCATCCAAGGTCCCCTCACGGACCCCTACTTGGCAACCCAATCCGAAAAGCAAACTCATGCTCGAAATCAACCTGCTGGGCCGTTTCGAAGTCCACCCGGATGGAAAGGCCGCCATGCTAGACTCGAGACCCGCTCAGGCGCTTCTCGCCTACCTGGTCCTGCAGCCTGGCACGGCGCAACCGCGCGAGAAGCTGGCCGGCGTCTTATGGCCTGACTCGGCTGAGGAGAACGCCCGCGCCAACCTCCGGCATGCCCTTTGGAGGTTGCGTAAGGCGATCGGCAACAAGTACCTCCAGATCGACACCTCCCAAATCGCGATTGTGCCAGGTGCGGATGTCCCGCTGGATTACTCCGCGTCGGTTCTTCATTGTCCCAGAATGATGCTCGTTCGGGTCCTTAAGTCTGATTTAAGCAGAATCCTGAATGGGGATACCCAACTTGACTCGCCGCGCCAATAACCGCGGGATCGCTGGTTCCAGTCCCATACTGACAATGTTAAGGTCACCAGACGAACCGTAGTGCGCCGCGCTCGATGGAACATTGGCCCACGTCCTGGACGGCACCGAACATGGCCGGGCCGGGCGGCAATGGGATGATCAACGGCTCCACCGCCTACATCATGGTGGCGCCTCTCTCGGAAAGAACGCGGACGCCGATTACGTCGGCTCTTTGGTATCAACGCGGCCTGCCGATGGTGGCGACGTGCGTGGTGATCAGCATCTTGTTCGTGCCCGCATACCCGGTTTATCTGCGCTAGGAAAACCCCCATTTCAGGTCCGGGGCGGTTGTCCTTTGGCACGTCATCGCGTGAATTCTGGGAAGCCGCACCGCGTGCCGAATTATCTCGTCCCGTCCTCTCGAGGCGCCAGGGCGGTCCCCCCTGCTCTTCGTGATCATTCTCCTCCGCGTGGCCGCCGGGCTCTCCGCCGTAGTCGATCATGTTTCTATTGCCAGTTATCGGGGCCGGGTTTGGGAGAAAGCGCACTCTCATTAATTCCTGCGCCAGCATCGTCGTCGCCAATCTCATCCGAGTGGCCACACCTCGGTCGCTTGCATTCAGGGACATCCTTCCCGACGGGAGTCGCCTTCCTACGTAGAAAGCGACAGCACCGCCCCCTGCAAGCTCAGGTGCACGGAGAGGTGTCTGGCGATGAAGCTCGCGTCCGCACCCACTCCACCAAGCAGGGGTGAGCTCAGAGAGGTCTGGAACGGCAGGCCAAGAAAGCACAGCCCCGGCACACCAGGTACCAAGCCTCGGTCGTGTCTGGGGTATCCGTGTTCATCGAAGATCGGTAGCTGGATCCACTTGTAGTTCGGGCGAAAGCCGGTGGCCCAAACCACCCCAGAAACGGGCAGCCGCTGCCCGTCGGCGAGGCTCGGCATGCTATCACTGACGTCACCGACGCGCGGGACGCGACGCACACCTGCCTCCACCACGTCGCTCGGCGTGAGACCGATGACCGGTGCCCCCTTGGTGAGCGAGGCACTCCGGACCTTGCGGCCAATTGGAGTGTGTACGCTGAGCAGGCGACTGATCACCCACCAATACGGCCGCCCCCCAAGCCAGTGCCCCAGAAGGTCGGCCGGGATGCGGCCGACATCTCTGCCCGACAGCCAGACGTCTCGTCCAGCCTTTGCCAGCTCCACCGCGATTTCCGCCCCTGAGTTGCCTGCTCCCACCACCAGAATCGAGCCCTGGGGAAGTTGGTCCGTGTTCTTGTACGTGCTTGAATGCAGGTGGACGACCTTGGGGTCCAGCCGCGCAGCGAACGTCGGGATCCACGGCTCCTGATAGGCGCCCGTCGCAACGATCACGCGTCGAGCCGAGTAGCGGCGACCTCCCGATCCAAGCACGAAACCGTCCTCACCGCGCGCCAGGGAATCCACCTTCGTGTTGAAACGGACCGGGGGGTTGAGGCGCTGGGCATACGCCTCGAGGTAGGAGCCGGCTTCATCCTTCGACGGGAAGGAGAAATCCGCTGCAGGGAAAGGCATGCCTGGCAGCCCGTTGAACTTGGCGGGTGTAAAGAGCTTCAAAGAGTCCCAGCGCGTCCGCCAGGAATGACCGAAACCTGGCCCTGCGTCCAGCACGATGTAGTCGTCACCGGCCTGCGACAGGAAGTGGGCGGCGGCTAACCCGGCCTGCCCCCCGCCAACGACGATCGAGTGGTATTCCTCTTGACCAAGCATGTTCTCCTCCGTGATAACAGTGAAACATGACTAATGAGACCCTTATTATACCATATAGGATGCAATATGTCAATGGCGCTTCCACCCTATGTCATGTACGTTGTCAGACCAGATGGGACATTAAGAGCCATTTGCTAAGACACACTTCTCGGCCCTAGAATAGCCAAAGGGGAGGCAGAATGGCCGAGAAGAAGGAGAGCGTAGAAGCCACCGTCCGGACGATCCGCCGGGTAACCCGGAAGAAGTACTCGGCGGAGGAGAAGGTTCGGATCGTCTTGGAGGGCCTGCGGGGCGAAACCAGCATCGCCTGTCCTGGCCAAAAACCTCATCCCTCCGGCAATTGTCTGGGATTGGACCTGTAATAGACTCCCTGATAGATTCTGGCAGACTATCAAGGGATTGATCAGCACGTCCTCCTTGGCCAAGTCGTTAATCCGTCTCGTCCACTCCGTAATCAATGCCCTGGAACAGGCTTTCCTCCACCTTACCCTGCCGCGCCGCCATTCGCTTGTTCTCACCACTGCGCTGGATGTCACGCGCCCGAGAGCCGAACTCATCGCTGAGAACGTCCTCCTCCGCCAGCAACTCATCATCCTCCATCGCCAAGTCCGCAAGCCACGCTTCACCCCAACCGACCGTCTTTGGCTCATCCTCCTTGCCAGCCGGGTCCGGACTTGGAGGGAAGCCCTCCTCATCCTCCAGCCCGATACCCTCCTCCGCTGGCATCGCCAAGGCTTCCGGCTGTTCTGGTGGTTCACGTCCCGCAATCGGGGTGGGCGCCCCCGGTTCGCATCGGAAACCATCGCTCTAATCCAGCAGATGGCCAGGAAAAACTGCCTCTGGGGCGTGGAACCCCGGAGGCAGGTTCTCCCGGATGAACCATCCGGGATTCCGGGGGAGCGCATACGTGGCGAACTCACCTAACTCGGAATCCAAGTTGCTGAAGCCACCATTCAGAAGTACGCCCGTTTGGCTCGCCCGCGCCCCGCCCCAAGTCAGAATTGATCAACTTTCATCAGGAATCACGCCGACCTGATCTGGGCCTGTGACTTTCTCCCAGTCATTGATCTCTTCTTCCGGCAGGTCTATGCATTCTTCATCATCGAACTCGCCTCGCGACGCGTCGTTCGCTTCGCTGTCACTACCCATCCGACCGATTCTTGGGTCGCCCAACAGCTGCGGGAAGCCACCCCTTATGGTCAAACGTCACGATGTCTGATTCGCGACCGGGATAGCAAGTATGGAGAAGCCTTCGCTCGTGTCGCAAACGGAAGCTCAGTTGAGATCCTGAAGATTCCCTACCGCACTCCTATGGCCAATGCGATCTGCGAACGGTTCCTGGGAAGCGTGAGGAGAGAATGCCCCGATCACCTGTTGATTATGGGGGAAAGACATCTGCAGCATGTGGTCCGAGAATACGTCCAATACTTTAACCAGGCCCGACCCCACCAAGGGATTGCTCAGAAGATTCCAAGGAGAATCGTCTCTGAGGCGGTGGGACTACAGCAACGCAGAATTATCGCAATTCCCATCCTCAATGGACTACACCATGACTACCGGCGCGCAGGATGAATTCGCTGCCCCCTGAGGAACATCGGACGGGGTTTTCGGCCACCACAGGTGATGACCGCCTGGCATGCGATCAAGTTGCGAACTCGAAACTCTTCGTAGACAATAATCAATCATTACGCCCACAGGAGAACCATATGAGCACCAAACGAACTGCACTCAAAAGCATCGATCAATATATCGCGAGCTTCCCACAGGATGTTCAAGAGGTTCTGGAAAAAATCAGGATGACGGTTAGAAAAGTGGCACCCGACGCGGAAGAGACCATCAAATATGGAATGCCGACCTTTACCCTGAAAGGGAATTTGGTCTATTTCGCTGCTTTCAAGAAGCATATTGGCTTCTATCCTCCGATCTCGAGCGGAAGCGCAAGGTTCAGGAAGGAGCTAGCTGCTTATGAGGGACCGAAACGCTCACTAGTATTCCGATTGGACAGACCGATCCCTTTCGACCTGATCCGCCAGATCGTGGAGTTGAGGGTAAAGGAAAACCTGGATCGATCAAGAGAAACAGGGAAGAAGAAGTAGAGAATATCGGCTACCCTTCGCTTTAGCGTTCTCGTTTGATCATCGGCGAGCAACAAAGTGCTCAAGCCGAATGCGTAGGGCTTCGCGCTCGCTGAAGACGACCGTTGATCATGATCCAGGCCTGTCCTGGCCGAGAAAGCCATCCGCCCGAAATTAGCTCCGGAATGAACACGTACAATCCTCCCATCATGGATCCCGACTGTCTCTCGAGGGACCATTTGCAGCCTTCGCGATTCAATCAATCTCGGCGCGTTGACAAACGCGCCCATCAAGAGGTACCCTTCTAACTAAACTTACGGGTCAACCTCGTTGGGCTCGAGGATACTAAACAACGGGTGGCACCCTCAAACGGTTGGAAATCCTATTTGAGACCCCCTCCCCCAGGTTGGGGCTCATAACCCGGAGGTCGCTGGTTCGAGTCCAGCCCCCGCTACCTAAACAGCCAACCGAGGCCCTTTGAGCCTCGGTTCTGTCTTAAATCCCCACGTTGTCGGGTCGCAGATTCAGCCAAATCACAGGGGAATCGGCGATCGCAATCACATGGCAGCTCGCCGGGCTCGTAACCGCGGGATCGCTGGTTCGAGTCTCAATCCGGTGGGGTCAAGCCTGCCGGACGAACCACAGTCCGTCGGGTTCGTCGCCCTGCAAATTCTCAACGCAGGCAGAACCTCACGTCGTCGGGTTTTTCGATACGCAGCCATTACTCGATGAGAGATTTCGTCACAAAACCCCTCGCTCATGACTCTCCCCAGACACCTGCTGCGCCAACAGGTCCGCCTCTCCTGGAAAGCGGTTGCAGATTGGATTGTCCTCCGACCCCTCTACGGTCGTAACCCGGCAACTGGGTAGCCACAAAACCCCTTATTCTCCCTGGCCCGCTACCAGGAGAGAGTGGCGTGGATCCTCAGCCGCCCTCGGCCCGCGTGCGGAGGGCACAGTCGAATCAGCCCCGACGCCGAACTTGACCGGATCCCAGGAAAGGCCCTCAGAAATCCACCGGCGCAACTCTTCGGGATATTCTGCCTATTAGTACATACAGATGTACTCGACTGCAGCCTCCATTTGCGGCATATAATCAAGGAACCCCTCTAGGAAGGTGGTAAGTCGAGGGGTGGCCGCCGATCGCCCGAAATCCGATGGGGGTTGTCTGGGCGAGAGATCTTTAGTCGCATTCGCGGCGCACAGCCTGTCATCCAGTCGTTGGGCGGCCGCGACCTACCGCGGACGCCAACCTGTTTTGGAACAATGCGAGCGGCCGAGTGAGCTCCACCCTCACGGCCCACCGGGGCGAATCCTGGAGGACCTCCAATGGAGTCGCAACAGAAGTTAATCGATACGTTTCAGATCGTTGGCTTCGCCGCTTCCACCGGCGTAGCCATTATGCTCGTCGTCGCGCAAGTTGATCCGCTGCAAAGTACGGCTGTCGGGCTGATGTTGGCGATTCTCACCCAACTATTCGACCTGCAACTGCGGCATTCCGTATCGGAACAACGCCTTTTGCAGGCGAACGCCCTGAGCCTATCTCTTTACCGCGATCCAGTGCTTCTAGCCAAGGTGCGCCAGATGGTCGAGGACTATTACTCAATCATGAACGGCTGGCTCGAGTTGTTTAAGGTGCGCGCTGAAGACACAGTCAGTGAATGCCACCGGGTCCTTCGATCAATGGCGGGGGGCACCATGGAACCTCCGCCGCGAAGTCAATTCACTCTGTCCGTCAATGGATTGAAACTCGCACAGAAGAGTCTGAAGCAGGTGACTGACTTCGCAGCCATAAGAGACGCGGTCGAAGGGGTCCGGGGGTGGTACACGAAAGCCTGGGCAGAGGCTGCCGAACGCGGCGTACAGATGACCATGGTTCTAGTTCTCTCACGAGAAGATCTCAAAGACGTGGTTGCCCAGGCGCATACCGTGGCAACCCCTGTTGGCGCGTACATCGCTCTCGCAGACGAACTCCCCCACGAATTGGATGAGAACTATTTGATAGTTGACGATCGCGTGGTCGGTCACTCCGAGCGTCTGGCCGATGCGACGCTTGCCGAGAGAACCATTTCGATCATCCCTATCGAAGTGGAGAGAATGGTAAAGCGTTTTGATCAGGTCTTGCGATACGCCAAAAAGGCGGAGGTCGTTCCAGCCGAGGTGAACAAGGGTGCAGATTGACGGCGATCTGCTTGCCGCTCAATACCTGTGACGAATGCGGCCGCCCAAGTCACTCGGCGGAGCTGGCCCGCCTAGCTACGCCAAATGGGCGCTTGTCTTGCCTGCCAGGGCAGGCGAGGCAAGTCGCTGCTACCTGAATGAAGAACCGAGGCCCTTTGAGCCTCGGTTGTGTTTTGTGGGCCGGGTTCTAAACAGGCCAGCACCGACATAATTCCCCGGGATTCAATAGGTACAGCTGCCTAATCAGCTCGTAGAGCTCGTAACCGCGGGATCGCTGGTTCCAGTCGCATAGTGACAATGTCAAGGTCCGCAGACGAACCGTGGCTCGCCGGCCTCGACGGGTCCCCGGCCCGCGCCCCGGACCGCTCCGAACATCGCAGGGGCGGAAAACATCCCCGCATGTCGTCCGTCGAGGCCTCACGCCTACCTACCTGTCCATCCCTTCGGGCACGCGAAAGATCGAACGAAGAACGCGACCCGAATTTTGAGGGGGCACGTCGTCCTCGGATGTCAGCACGAGTTCAAAGATGCGATCCGCGGATAGACGGCACATCGCCTTCTTGCGCTGCTGTTTCAGATTCGAAAAACGGAAGGGGAAGTGTTCCTCCAGCTCGACGAGATACGGCCGGGAGTATAGGTGGCCAGCCCGACCAGCCGAATCGATCAGGATCGGTGTAATGCACCTTCGCATGATTTCTTCGAGCGGCTCAAGGCCAGGGACCTCGAAGGCATGAATCGATTCCAACAATCCCGCCCCGAGGTGTATGGTTCGATTTGTGAGGGCGTCCAGCGGCCCATGACGGGCTGTTTGAGAAAACATGGTCATGATCCCGCTGCGCAAGTCCCCGTCGACATCTTCCAAGTCGTCCATCAACTGGGTGAATGCACCATAATAAAACATGAGCTCCCGCTGCGGGGGGGTCAGCGAACCTGCAACCAGATATCCATCTGCCAACACCGACGTTCCACCCTTTTCAAAGATGATCCCCAGCACATCCCGTGCCCACTGCGAGAGGTTGGGGTGCTGCAGATTCAGGCTGTTGGTTTGTGCCCGGTGGACGGCCATGAGACTGTCATAGACCTCCGGATGGAGACCGCGCTCGTATTGGACCTCAATCATCCCCAATAGATCAAATATCTTTTGCTCGTGAGAGCTAGCAGGCGAAACCCGCCTCCCCTCCAGCCGCTGTCGAATCCGTGCGCTGAACGATTTCTTGTCACCGAGTGTCATCGCAGGATCGTCCAGGTAGTTGTCCGTGTACGGATAGAGCAGGCTGTAAGCCAGAACCGAGGGGGTGACTTCCACCGGTAAACCGAGCATCAACTGAATGAAGATCATTGACCAGGCATTCCGGCCTGCCTGGTAAAGGTCCGCCGCGGAAATGGCCGCATCGAACCGACGCGCCTTTCTGACAAATTCCTGGATCGCTTCCACAAAACCGTACGAGCCGAGGGCGGCGATGTGCTGATCCTCTAGACCAAAAGTTACCTTGGCAACCTCAGCAGCCAGCGGTAAGACCTGCTCCCGCAAACCCTCCCGATCGGGGCGGGACCGTCCGCACGGCTCCAGTTCAGCAGTCAGTCGGTTCAGACAGCAATTCAACTGGCGCTCGTTAACCACCTTTTGTCGACGGCTGTACCGTGGTCCGAGGTTGGTCAGACTGGCAGAGCAGGTTCCCCACCTATCCCTAAGATGCTCGACCAGCCCGCGCACCATCTCTGGGTAAGGTGAATGGAAACAAAGCGTTTCCTTTGGATTAACTGTGAGCATCAGATGCTCTCCTGAATACCCGGCAGAAATCGAACACCATGGTAACTCTTCTGCAGTAAGGCTTGATCATATGGATCTACGCACAAGTAGCCAGAAAGTTGCGAAGCATGTAGCGGGGATAAGAAGCAAGGTCACAAAAACCATCCCGGTATCTATGCCCCCGCGTCTCCCCGTTGGTGACAAGGAAAGAGACATCCCCTTGCTCACGTGCAAATTTCAAGCCGAAAACGAGAGCCTTCCAACCCGGTTTTCCATTGCCCACTCAGGTCTAAAATTCCCTTGCTGAATCCCTACAAGCGGGGTAACACCCCCACGCGTCCGGGTGCACGCGGTGTTAGCCACCGTGACTTAATGCATGAACCAACACAAAGAATTCACTGGTTTCTGTCGTGCGGCGGACCTTTTTGTCTATTGCTTCAACCAAAGAAATGTCACCGCTCAAGATATAAACAAAATTCAACTCCTCAGCCAACCGGGACTTGCCAAGCAGTTACCATTTGTTTACCGCTATTGACTACACAGAGTTGATCTCATAATCTCTCTGTGCAGTTAATATGTTCCCTTATAGGTAAAGGTTCCTTCCCCCTTCAGGTAAACGTTGAAGAACTCCAATACAATGTCGTTCATCTTTTCAATCGTGGACAATGGATCTGCTTCATGCCCCCCAGCTTTCGGTACCGAGGCGTTAATCATTGACACGAGAAACGGCGAGACAAGCGGCAGATCGGTCAGGCTCAAATGGTCCGTGCCCGAAAGATGGACTTCGAACGCATTCGGGGCGGTGGCAGTGACGTGCTGGACGGCGACCACCGTGTTGGCGTCCGGAACGGCGGCAATCAACCGCTCCAAAGTGTCCGAAAGAATGGTCAGAATCGGGACAGGATAAACCGTGTCGTTCATCACGTACTTGCCATTGACATAGTCCAGGTATTCACCGGACAGGTCGGCATCCAGATTGATCACCGCGCCGATGTCGCTCCGCTCTCTGGCGACCTGGGCAACGGACTCTCCACCCAGAGAGTGACCCATCAAACCGATTTTCTTCGTATCGATGAGGTTGTAGACCGCGTCTAAACCGGCCGCTTTGGTTTGCGCGAGGATCGTATTCAGGACGAAATTTATGTCAGCGGTGCGAAGCTGCATCCACTTCTGCTCGAGCTTGAAATTCGTTGCTTCGTCATATTTGCCGTTGCTCACGTTCATGTATTCCTGGAGGTATGAGTTATCGATTATTGTGCGATGGCCGTTGGTGTCTGTGGTGAACAAGGAGAGATAGGGATGGTCGATTGAGCAGACGACGTAGCCGTTGCTCGCCAGCTCCATAAAGGTGGAGGTATTGCTGGTCCTTATTCCCAATATGCCATGGTCAAACACGACCAGCGGGTAGGTTCCTTTGGCATCCCTGGGATACCAGAACTCAACGTTGACCTTTACGTTCTCGCCCGTATTGGTGAAGGTTTCAATGCGACTCGCATCGGTATAGGTATAGTTGACAGTGGCCACCTCATACTTGCCGGTCACCTTGGGCTGCTCATGCTGCGGGAAAACAAGGGCGGGGGTCACGGCGATGACGACGATTAGCAGCATCATGATTGCCTGGAACACGATACGTCCGGTCTTATATTCTTTTTTCTCATCCTTCTTGCGTATCAGCGTCCACGCGCCAAGCACTGCCCAAACGAGCAGCAATGCGGCAAGTGCGTACCAGCGGAAGCTCCACTGGATAACCGATACCAGCGTGAAGATAACGAACGCTGCAAATGCGCCGATACGGACAAAGCTTCTGACCTTCCTCTGGTTCGATTTCGTGATAATGCAGTAGGTTGCGAATGCTGCTTCAATGACTAAAGCGATGATCAGAATAATTGTTCCCATGACGATTTTCCTTTCCTGTTTCTTGAGTGTGGCCAACGATTGCTTATGCGGACGACCTCATCGCTGATGGGTTGTCCGTAGAAGCACCAACCGGTACAGGATGCTGCCGCATCACTTGTTTCAGGCCTCTGGAAGCAGATGTTGATTGACCGGATGCCGGGGTGTCTCTGCCTGGGTCACTCGACAGACCAGAACGGTCGTGTCATCGGCAAGCGGCTGATCTCCTATGAACTCTCGCAGGTCGTGACGCAGGCCAGCCAGAATCTCTTGCGAAGAGCCCCCGCGGGTGCGTCGCATGAACCCTTCCAACCTGCGGGCACCATACTCTCGGCCGGAGGGATCGGTTGCCTCGGTGACCCCATCCGTATACAGCAAAAGGAGGTCCCCCACTTCCAGAGGCAATTCCTCGGTTCCAATGCTGAACTCCTCCACCAGACCGATGGCCGCCCCCGTCGGCCCGAGCCATCGGACCTGCTCTCTGGCGGTTCCATCATACCGATAGAGCAAGGCCGGATTGTGGCCCGCATTCGCAAAGAGCAGCTTTCGGGAGCCAGATTCCAGGCGCCCCAAGAACAACGTGACAAAGGTGGTGAAGTTCACATTGTGGCAGAAGAACCGATTGACCTGACTTAGGACTTCTGCTGGCGAATCATTCGCGGGGACGAGCGTGTGCAGGGCCGTTTGGACGCTGGCCATCAGGGCGCTGGTCGAGATGCCATGACCAGCCACATCAGCTATGGCCATGCCATGCGAACCGTCCTTGTAACGGAAGAATCCCAGAAAGTCGCCGCCCAGAATCTGGGCCGGGCGGCTGAAGAAAGCCATCTCCAAACCTGGGATTGCCGGAGCGACCTGCGGAAAGAGGGCCCTCTGGACAACCTGGGACAGCTCCAGGTCGGCCTCCAGCCGCTGCCTCTCCTGGGTTGAAAGATGGCCCAGGCAAACACTCGCGGTAAAGTCCGCTTCGAGAAGGGCGGCATCCACGGTATCGCCGCACACGGAGCAGCATCCTAGTGTCCGGTCACAGGCACGACCGATCGCCGTCTCAATAAGACTCAGGTGCCCGCTCAGGCTGCTGGCCGTTGCTGGACCCAGCCGCAACTGCTTCTTTTCGGGGGACGCGGTCTGGGCCCATCTTGCGAGGTTCTCGCGCTTTTGAGAAAGACCTGCGCGGATGCGATCAAAGAGCGGAGTATCCATGCAATTTCCCCATCTTGCCGGCCCGGCGGCCCAACCCAATCACCGCCCTTACGCCGGTTGTTGTGTAAGCTTCGGAACCTTGGGTGCGGTTTTCGTCCACCCCAGGTTGAGTCGTGGCGATGTTAGGGGGCTGAAAGATGATCCGCATTTGCCCTGGTTCAACTTGCTTCAGGAAGTCGGGTTCGCAGACTCCAAAAGAGGATGACAAGCAATAATCCCATGGCGGCGGTCACCGCACCGTATTCCCCCAGCAGGAGCCATGTACCGCCGGAGTCCGTGGTGAGGGTGTTGAATACATGCAGCATGAAGACATTATGACTCCCATGCAGCAGTGTGGCGGTCCACACGCTGCCGGATTTCAGCCGAAGCCAGGCAGTGGCAAAGCTTAGACCGACCGTGAAAATCGTGAAGCAGACCAGGCTGTATGGCAGGGAGGTGTTGCCCAACCGGACGTTTGTAAAGATGATCAAGGGATAGTGCCAGACAGCCCAGATCAGACCGGTAACAAGGCCAGTCTTGGTAAAGCTGGTGAGTCTTATCATTTTTGGAACTAGAAAACCGCGCCAGGCGACTTCTTCCAATAGGGCCGACAGGGTGCCATTGAATAGCATGGTCACAAGGAAGACCGCAAAATTGGGTGGGAACTGGCCGTTATAAGTGCCCCGACCTATCAGCCAAACTAGGCCGTACCCGATCAAACAATAGATGATCGGTATCACCAGCCCTAGGATTAGATACTGTATCTTGCCTGGCCCCCAGCCGATCGGGCGCAGGCTACGCTCGAAGACCAGGTACGTGATGACAGCTGCCAAGCCAGGGGCTAGCATAAGGAGGCCGGCTAGTTTGGATTGCCCGCCATTGGTGGTCCCGGCTTGGATAATTGGCAGATAGGCCAGGGTGCTGAGAAGGACAGTCAGCACAAGAAAAACAATGATCTCTTGCAAGGTTCTGCTTCTTGGGTCCATGTTGAGCCTCATTGTGCAAGAGTTTCTCTCGCAGATTGAAGTATGCAACCTCCATTGTTGCAGACATTGACAGGCCGAGAAAGAGCATACCTATGAGTGTTGCCGAAGCGGTCCCAATCATCAGATATAAATCGTGCCAGCCTTCTATCGCCTGAGAAAATGATTCCATGTCTTGTTCCTAGATGGTTGTTCAAAAACGGTGATCCTCACACCACCCAAACAGTCTGACTAATCCTTGTCAAGCTCGCTCTTGACCACTATTTGATGAACGGTCCAGGTTTCCAGCCTCGACCAGATCGATTGAGCCTTTTAGCTGCATAGGGCCCGTCTACTCCGGTAACAATGCTGTCCCCAACAACGCCAAGCCCGCCGAGATGAGGATGACTGGCCAAAAAAGCCCTATGTTCAATCCGAGGAGGAAGACCACCGCGACAATCGTCAGCAGGGTCCCTCCGGCCAGCGCGCCCGCCCCACCCCGCGTCAGGCGGCTGTTGGCAGCAAAGCTGTCCCAGGCGGCAACAAACGCCCAGAACGCGGGGATCAAAATGAAGAGCGCCCACCAGTTCGGCAGGAAGGGAAGGCCCAGGTTCTGCAGCAGGAAGATCACCCCGAGCAGGATCAGGTACGCGCCGCCGATCCAAGCAAACGGTCGTCCGCCGAGTCTTCCCCAACGCGCCTGGCGCCGAGCCCAGCGCTCAGCACGCCGCTGCTCGTGCCAGCTGTGGTAGGTCGGAGGAGGGGTGCTCGGGTTGGGGATTGGATTTGAGTTCTGCTCGTCCATGGCATCTTGCTCCTTTTGGTTTTGACCTCATTGATTTCAATTCACTTCAGATTGGTCTTTCCACTCTCCGTTCTCTTTGTCCTTAGAAGATGCATTCACCTTAGCACCTGTCCACGGTCAAGACAACGCAAGAATGTAGTATGTGGGTCTACTACAATTGTTGCATCATGGAGCGGCCACTGAACTGGTGAGGGAAATGAGAGGCGCGTCTCTTGAAATGCTGCCTTTCCCGAGAAGGGTTACCGATGTGCCTATCGGATTAGCGTAGCCTTTCCTGGAAACTGGCCCTCCATGCCCCTGCCCTTTTCATGCCCTGGCTTCAGGATCTTTGATTTGAGACAGTTGCAGAACGTGTCCCGGGATCCCCCGCAATGGTCCACCAATCGGCACCCGGCCCAAGCCATCCGCCTCCAAGCGTCCTCAACCCTCATGGCGCGAACGTTCGGGGACAACCTCAGAAGTTTCTCAAGATCTCCGAGGAAGGGCAGAAAAAAGTGGGCCCTCCTGGAGCCGAGACGGAGATACTTCTTCTCCTTGGTGAGGGGCAATCCTGCAGAACCGTCTCGGATCCAGGACGCCTCTCGAAAAGTGGGATCTGGTGGGTGGCATCCCCCCTCAACAAGATAGTTCCGCCAGGACAAGGCCTGACGGGTTTCGGCATCGCCTGGATCCCTCGCCCAAACTCTTCAGGTTGCCCATCCCGCAGGAGCTTTCCGTGTCACGGCCACAGACATCGGGCCGATCACTTGCCGGATTCGGCCGGCAGGCTACAATTATTCGCGAACCATGTCCTCACACGCCCAGCCTCGGCCAAGGACCAAGAATGACGTCAACTATCCGAATTCTGGTTGCCGACGACCATGAAATCGTTCGCAAAGGCCTACGGGCCTTGCTGAGCAGCGAACCCGACATGGAGGTGGTGGGTGAGGCTAGCAACGGTGAAGAAGCAGTGGCTCAGGCGCAGGAATTCCATCCGGATGTGATTCTCATGGATATCGTCATGCCGGGTGTAGACGGCATCGAGGCCACCCGCCAAATCACTGCCCGTCCGCCCGCCCCTCGCGTTCTTGTTCTTACAAGCTTCGCCACGGATGACAAGATCTTCCCGGCAATCAAGGCTGGGGCGCTGGGCTATCTTCTCAAAGACACCGCCCCGCAGGAACTGATTGAGGCCATTCGCCAGGTGTATCGGGGTGAGCCTTCCCTGGAGGCCTCGATTGCTCGCAAAGTTCTTGCTGAACTCTCGCGTCTCCCTCAGCAGCCTCTCACCCGCCAACCCCTCACGGAACGCGAGTTAGATGTGCTCCGTCTGATTGCCGGTGGGAAGAGCAACCGGGAAATCGCAGAGCACTTGACGATTTCCGACATGACGGTCCGGACTCATGTGAGCAACATCCTTGGCAAGCTGCAATTGGCCAGCCGCACCCAAGCGGCGCTCTACGCTCTTCGCACCGGGCTGGCTTCGCTCCAGGACGAATCGGGGCCCAAGGACCCGTAACAATTCGGGCAGCGCTGGGCCAGGAGCGCAGGCAGGCCTCTTCCCACCGAGGACGGCCCACCCTTTCACGATGAGGCCGCAGTCTTTGAATCGGGCCGCGCTTGCCTGAGGACAGGGATAACGGGGGAATTGGATGAGAGCGGCGACAAACACCTTCGCACTGATCTTCTTGGCCCTCGGATGCCTTGGTCTGCGCTCGAACGCCCAACCCCAAGCGAAGCCGCTCCATTTCGACCAGATCTCGATTGAGCAAGGCCTGTCCGAGAATACCGTTCGTGCGATCCTGCAGGACCAGCAGGGGTTCATGTGGTTCGCAACAGAAGACGGTCTCGATCGCTACGACGGTTATGAATTCCAGGTATTCAAACATGACCCCGAAAATCCAGGCAGCCTATCGAACAATCTCGTTGTGACTCTTTACGCGGACCGAAGCGGCCAGCTCTGGGTCGGGACTTATGACGGCCTCGACCGGCTCGATCCGCGCACTGGAACGTTCACGCACTACCGCGAAGACCCTCAGGATCCCCGCAGCCTGAGCGGAAAAACGGTGCAAGCGATCCTGGGAGATCAAGGGGGGGCCCTCTGGGTGGGGACGGGCGAAGGGGGGCTCAACCGATTGGATCCGGGCACAAGCCAGTTCGTTCACTATCGCCATGTCTCGGGAGATCCGACCACGCTTTCCTCCGATTCGGTGTTTGCGATCATGCAGGATCGAGAGGGCACGCTGTGGATCGGGACCTCGGCCGGATTGGACCGCTGGGATCCCTCGTCGGGTGCCTTCATCCACTACCACGAAGAGGCCGGACTTCAGCCCAGCCTGAGCCAGAGTCAAGTGAATGGAATCCTCGAAGATCGCGACGGTAGCCTTTGGGTCGCAACACTGCCGGGGCTCTACCAGTTGGACCGAAACCGAAGCCACCTCGTCCGCTATCGCAATGATCCCAATGACCCCGGAAGTCTGGCCAGCGATTCCGTCAGGACGGTCTTCGAGGACCAAGCCGGTGTTTTATGGCTCGGCACCCGAGAGGGTCTTGACCAGTTGGACCCAAGCCTTGGCACCTTCATCCATCACCGCCACAGCCCCATTGACCCGAATAGCTTGAGCAGCGACTCCATCGATTCCATCTACCAGGACCGCTCGGGAGTGATGTGGATCGGCACCTCCGGCGGAGGATTGAGCAAATGCAATCCGACCGGGCAGAAATTCGAGTCGTATCAGCTCCAGCCGGGTCTCCCACACACCCTGAGCGATAACAACGTCTGGGCGATTGACCAAGACGCGCACGGCGACCTGTGGATCGGGACCTTCTACGCCGGACTGAACCGCGTCGACCCACAATCGGGTACAGTCACGGTCCTTTCGCACAATGACGGTGACCCTGCCAGCCTGAGCAGTAACGAAGTCCGCGCCCTATGGATTGATCACGAAGGCACTTTGTGGGTGGGGACGGAGCACGGCGGACTAAATCGATTTGATCCCGAGACGGGTGGGTTTGTTCATTACCGACACAATCCTGCGGACCCTACAAGCCTGAGTGATGACAGTGTTTTCGCAATTCTTGAAGACAGCCGGGATAGGCTGTGGATTGGAACATCCGGGGGGTTGGATCTTCTAGACCCTGGAACTGGGGGTTTCATCCATTACCAGCACGATCCCGCCAAGCCGCAGAGTCTGAGCGATGACGGCGTGCGAGCCATCTTGGAAGACGCCAACGGGGTCCTCTGGGTCGGCACGGCGGGTGGGCTGGACGCTTGGAATGGGGGCGGTAAGGGGTTTTCCCACTACCGGAACGCCCCTCAAGACGAGACGAGTCTGAGCAATGACTTTGTGATTTCTCTGGCCAAGGCCTCAGATGGAGGGCTGTGGGTCGGGACCTTTGGGGGTGGGCTGAACCACCTGAATCGCCCTGCCCAGACCTTCACCCGCTACAGCACTAAGGATGGGCTGCCCGACGACACGGTGTGTGGCATTCTGGTAGATAGACAGGGAGCCCTTTGGCTGAGCACGAACGGGGGTTTGTCTCGTTTCGACCCTCACGCTGGGACGTTCCGTAACTATGACGTGAGCGACGGGCTGCAGGGCGATCAATACAATATTGGAGCTTACTATGAGAGCACCGACGGCGAAATGTTCTTCGGAGGCCTGAACGGTTTTGACCGTTTCTTTCCAGAGCAAGTCAAAGACAACCCCATCCCTCCCCCAATCGCGATTACGGCAATCAAGGTATCCAACCAGACCGTAGGCACCTATCCGGCGGCCAATGAGGAGATCCACCTGTCCTATCGAGACTATGCCATCTCCTTCGAGTTTGCCGCGCTGGACTACAACGCCTCGGCCAAGAATCAATATGCCTACCGGCTGGACGGTGTGGACCGCGACTGGGTTTACGCCGGGACCCGTCGATATGCCAGTTATACGAACCTGAACGGCGGCGCGTATACATTTCGCGTGAAGGCTTCCAATGGCGATGGGGTTTGGAGCAACAACCCGCTCACTATCCGCATCCTCGTCGCCCCGCCCTTCTGGGGGACATGGTGGTTCAGAGCGATCGCGGTCCTGCTGCTGGCGGGCGCCGCTTTCGGTGCCTACAGATACCGTGTGCACAGCATAGAGGCTCAACGCCGACAACTGGAGATCCAGGTCCGGCGGCGGACCCAGGAACTCGCCGTACTCAACTCGATTGCCAGCCTTGTCAGCCGGTCGCTTGACCTGAAGGAGATCATGCGGGACGCGCTGAACAAAATGCTTGAAGTGACGGACATGGAGTCCGGTTCTGCCTGTCTCATGGAGACTGAGCCCATGGAGGCCGCCTCCACCGCCGCTTCCGACCTTCGCAAACCGGGGGAGGCAGGAGGCGATATTCTGGCGACCCCTTGGGACTCGACCCCGGTGGCAGACACGTATCGCAGCCGCTTGAGATCCATGGTGAATCGTGGTTCTCCCGAGGACTTGCTGACATCTGCTCCTCATCTCGCTCGGGCCGAAGAGGCGCTGGCCAGTGCCGCTCGGAACGCGCGACCCGAGGTGTGGCAAGTGGAGCACCTCCAGACAAAGGAAGGTCCTGACCCGGAACGGACTGCTCAGGTCATCACGGTTCCTCTCATGGCCAAGGGCAGGCTCGTTGGCGCCGTCGACCTGGCGACCTATCAGGCGCGCACATTTCCGCCAGAACAACTTTCGCTTCTTGCCGCCGTTGGCCAGCAGATCGGAATGGCCGTGGAGAATGCCAGGCTCTATGAACAGGCCGAGCTATCGGCGGCGCTTGCCGAGCGAACTCGGCTGGCCCGCGAGCTGCACGACTCAGTGACCCAGTCTCTGTACAGCATGACTCTCTACGCGGAGGCAGGCGCACGATCCTTAACCAGCGGAAAGCCCTTGGAAGCCGCGGATCTCCTGCGCCAACTTCGCGACACGGCCGTGGAAGCGCTTCGCGAAATGCGGCTGCTCATTTTCCAACTGCGACCTCCTGTTCTGGAAAAGACAGGCCTCGCGAATGCGCTTCGGGCCAGACTGGACTCTGTGGAAACCAGAAGCGGCATACAAACGGAACTCGTTGTTGAAGGCGGACCGGACCCGGATCAACCCTCCCTGGCCTTACAACAGGAACTTTATGGCATCGCCCAAGAAGCCCTCAACAACGTCCTCAAGCATGCCCATGCCCAACATGTGCGCGTCCTGATTAGCTTCTCGAACGAGCTAACCCGCCTGGAAATCACCGACGACGGTGTGGGATTCACACCTGAAATCCGCCAAGGGTCTGGCGGTCTTGGGTTGGCCGGCATAATGGAACGAGCTCAAAAGCTTGGCGGGACGGTGGATATCAAGAGCGAGCCAGGGAAAGGGACAAGCCTGTTGGTTCGAGCCCCTGCAAGATCAACCGACATTTCGGGTCAACCTCCGCTTCACGATGCCGGAACAAACTGAGGGACCATCACCCCCTCCTCTTCGGAATCGGTGGGTGCGGTGGCAGTTGAGCAAAGCCCCCGGCTCAAAGCGGAATCGATTAGAACCTTCCCCTTGCGTCCCCTGATCGGGGCCCACTGATGCAGGACGCTCTCAAACCAGGCCGCCTCGGGCGCAAAGAAATGAGACGAAGCCGGCTTGCGTCATCAGCGGTTTAGCCCATCACTCCGCCGATGCCGGACGCGGTGGCGCAAGCCGGCGTCGCATCCCACTAGAGATTGAGTCCGTTACTTGCTGATCAGGAATAAGGTCGTCTGGCTCGTGCCGGCGGGGCGGTCTTTGCTGGTCGAGACCCGGCCGGGCCAAACTATAAGAGTTGACTTGGGCGGCTCATCCCCGCAGAAGACTTTCGGTTTTCGAAGGAGATTGTTGGACCGTCGTCTATCACCGATGTCCGCGACCCGCCTTCAGGAAAACCGTGGGAAAGGCCCACGAGTCGGGACCTCAGAGCTTCTCTTTCACTCGCCGCGAGGGCATGTACAACGAAGGATGACCGGCGGCATTTCGGGCGCCTCCAGGTCTCAGCCCTGCTCGCTCGGAGGCGCGCGCGCCTTGTGGATCCATCCCCAATTTGTTCTAGGGCGGGAATGACAAATGTAGCAGAGAACGGCACGTGGATGTGGTCTCTCGTATGGGCTGAGAACCCCACTTGTTTCCGATGACGAGAGCAAAGAACAGGGGTACGGTGGCACTGTGTTCGACATCTTGGAATGGGCAGTACAACGTCTAATTTGGACGCACGTCGGACATATCCGAGAGGGGCATTCTGGATTTCCGACCCAGTTGTCTGCTTCATGCGACATGCCCCTCCGGCCAGGTGGGGCATTGATAGAGTTCCCAGGGCCCACTGTGGGCCGCCTGCCCAAAGAGGACCAGCACTTGCGGCAGAGCTTAGAAGCTAGCTCGGAATTCTCGTCGCCACCACTTCGGCTCGGGAGCTGGACCGCAATGCGCCTGGCATGGGTTGTGGGAGCCCCAGGAGGATCTATGACCCTGGGGATGGAAAGGGCCCTGCCATGACCGAGCCCTTTTCAGTTCTCATCGTAGACGATCAGCCTCGAGCACGCCAGAGCCTGAAGGCCCTGGTGGCTTCCGCCTTTCCACGTGCCATGATGAGAATGGCGGCGGACGGTCAGGAGGCGATTCGCCTGATCGAACAGGTCGAACCAGACCTCGTCCTGATGGATGTCCGCATGCCGAAAATGGATGGCCTTGCGGCCACCAGGTCCATTAGACAGAAGTGGCCGGAGATGAAGGTGATCCTTCTTTCCATGTACGCGGATTCTGAGGCCGAGGCGTTGGCTGCGGGCGCGGACGCTTTTATCTTCAAGGGGGATTCCCCAGCCGCTCTCTTGTCCACCCTGGAGGCCGTTGTGGGGAAGGAGATCTAAATCGACATGAAAGGTATGCTCATGACCCGAGAAGGGGGTTGAGGAGTATACCTCGCCCGACCCCGATGACCGCCGTCCCTACTCGCCGGCACTCGCGGCGGCCTGGAGGGCGGCGGACCGCTACTGCAAGGATCTGTGGTGGGGCAAGCTGAAGCCCAACGAAAGCTGCGATTACACGGCGTTGGGCGCGCAAGGGCAGTATATCGTCGTCTCGCCCCAGGCCCAGGCGGTTGTGGTGCGATTTGGCATCGACGAGGGATCCGTATACTCATGGCCGGATGTCATCGAAAGCGTGATCGCGGGGTTGGACTAGCCGATGAGGGATTGACTGATGGGCAGCACGCAAGGTCAAGGTGGTAGGTCCGTTCGCGCTCCGCTCAATGAAGGACGGAAGGGTCAGCACCAATAGTTCGCGGATAACGACCCAAATGGCACAGGGCATCCCCTCCGCACTCCCGAAGCGCGGCTCGAGGTTTTGTAGCCCGGCCCTTTTCCTCGAGGCGTGGTTTCTAGTCCTCGTTCCCAGCGGATTGCCAATCGTTCCCATTTAGTCACCGGAGCGGTCGAATGACCTCCATTGCATACATCCTCGCAATCCTATCGCTTCTGACGAGCGGTCTGCTTCTCTTGCGCGTGAGGGCGCCGGCCGGCTTCGCTTTCCTGTTTCCCAAACTCGCGGCAAGGAGCCCTATCGCCATTATGGGGGGTCATGGGCCTGTGCGCTGTGGTCCTGGGCGTGGTTCGGGGAGCGCCACTGGCCTCCGGTTGGCGTGTTCGGGAGTTGACGCCAACCCCGGCTGGATGCTCCGCCCATGCTGCGAGTTTGACCCAATCTCAGACGCCCAAGATCTGGGTGGAGCGGATTCGGCAGGATTCACAGCCAAGGAGGGATTCGGGCGGCTCGAAGAAAGGCCTCTTACCGAATGGTGATCTCATCCCGCCCCAAACTGCCGCCCAGGGCGTCGGCCAGCCGTTTTCGGCAGGGTGCAGGAAACCAAGCACGAGGTGGAAACAGACGCCCAATGACCGTCGCTCAACGAGCGCGTCGGCAGAGGGCTGAAACACTCTCAAGGAGGCACGAATGAAAAGTACTGGGGCGGCAGGCATCATGGATGCATCCAAGGACGCACCATCAACGTCCATCGCTTCGGCGCGCGTCGCTTTCATGGACAACCTTCGTTACTTGATGATTGTGTTGGTCGTCGTCTATCATTCGGTCGCGGCCTATGCCATCGTCGCTCCACACTGGACGGTCCACGATAGCCACACCTTCGCAGCTGACATCATCCGCGAGCTGCTTGACGTGTTTATCATGCCTGTGCTCTTCTTCGCCGCGGGTTACTTTGCGCTCCCCTCTCTAGAAAAGAAAGGGCTGGGGGATTTTCTCAAGGACAAGGTCAAGCGACTGTTGGTGCCCTGGGCACTGGCCGTGCTGATCGTCCTTCCTCTCGCGCTCTATGACCAACCTGTCAAGCCCGTGCGGCCGTTCTGGAAGTACTGGCTGTCATACCTGGGCAGCTTTGAAACCCGGCTCAGATTCACCCAGGCGCCCGTGGGGATAACCACTCAGGCCATCTACTGGTTCCTCTCGTTGCTGTTCGTCTTCTTCCTCCTATTCGCGCTGATCTATGCGCTGGTGCGCCGCTTGCGGGGCGGACCGATCCCCCCCGTCGCGCGTAAGTCGACTTACGGGCACTCGGTGCTCGTGGCGCTGATGTCGTTCGGCCTGCTGACCTCCGCCGCGTACTTCATCCTTCTGCTTCTAGTCCCGGATTCGAGCTGGTTTACGCTGTACATGTTCCTGGAGTTCCAGGTGACGCGGCTGGTGCCGTTCGCGGGCTGCTTTGCGTTGGGCGTGTACGCACAATCGCGGGGGTGGTTTGCCGACGGGAGGCCGCTGGGTTCCCTGACGGTGTGGGGCGCGCTGAGCACTCTGCTGGCGGTGGCGTATCTCATTTTCGGGCAGCCGATGTTTGCCGACACCGCGGGCACCGCCCATCTGGCCGTCGGGTACTTGCTGGTTTTCGCTTTCCTCCGGTCGTTTCTCCTGCTGTCGCTGCTGGTCGTATTGGTTTCCTTCGGCGTCCGCTATTGGAACTACGCGAGAGGGCTCGACCGGCAACTCGCGGCGGCATCATGCTACATCTACCTGGTCCATTTCTTCATCGTCGTGGGACTGCAAGCGGCGCTCCTCGGGTGGATAGGTGGTCTCGTGGCAGCAAAGATCGCAATCGTCTTCCTGGTCGCGCTCGCGCTGAGTTTTGCGATCAGCCGATGGGTACTAGAGCGCCACTCACGCGCCTTTGCGGTAGCGATCCTGGCGCTATTCGTGTTCTGCCTCTTTGTCCGCCCGTGAGAGGAATCCACAAGAAAAGTGCTCACCGGGGCCATCGTCCCGAAACACTGAGAGGACATTTCGCGTTACCGATCTAGAACCCTAGCGTAGCGCTGCCCAACACCACCTGCCGCCGACGGGCTGGCCCTCGCTACGCTCGCCCTGCCAGAGGGGGGACGCCCGCCGTTGGGTATGCAGAAGCGATCTGGCGAGGCGGCCCGCGGAAACTGGGACTTGGTCCAGACAGCGAATCGGCGAATCGCTCTTGAATCCCACGTTGGCTCGAAGGCCGCCGTTCGGACCAACTGGGCAGGAGGTGTTCCAATGGTCATTGATGGACATGCTCACGCGGCAAGAGATTACTCAACCGCAGAATCCATCTCGCGTGTGGCAACCCAGTACAAGCTGGACAAGATAGTGCTGTGCACGAGCCCCAAGAACATTCTGGACCTCAGAGATCCGCCGAATATCTCGTTCATGAACACGCCCAGTAGCATCTTCTTCCTGAATCGGATGTTGAGGATGGCCTACAGGTCCATGAAAGACAACGGGGATGGCAACAAGTACGTGCACGAATTGAAAAGAGAGCTCCCGGACACCGTCGTTCAGTTCCTCTGGGTGAATCCCCTGGAGCCGCTGCATTTGAGCCGCCTTGAGCAGAAGATCCGAGAGTATGAAGTGAAAGGGATCAAGCTCCACCAAGCCTGGGATCCCTTTGCCATCGATGGAGCTGAATTCTCTCGCTTGGTTGATGTTACCAAGTCACACGGACTGCCAATATTCATCCATTTGTTTTCCAAGAGCGAGACCTGGAAGTTGCTTCAATTCATCAGGTGGAACCGGGACCAAGCGTTTATCATTGCGCACTTGCTCGGACTCGACATACTGAAGGAGGGTCGCGGACATCTTGAAAATGTCTATTTCGACACTTCCGGGTCACACCGAATTCGGGGAAGAGACATCCTGCAAGCGATCAGCCTGTTTGGCTATGATCACGTGGTTTTCGGGTCTGACATGCCCTATGCACGCATAGGAGATCAAATTGACAGGATACAGCGGTTGGATCTATCCGATAATGTAGTGGAACACATCTTCAGCCTAAACCTCAAGAACCTGTTGTCTCTGGGTCCGTAGGGTCGCCTGTCAAGAGGTCCAAGAATGAGAAACGGACCTCACCGGCCCGCAGCCGGCGAAGGGCCATGGTTCTCGCCGGACATTGATGAAAGCGCCACCATGGCCATCGCCCTGCGGGTCGGTACCATAGCTGCCCTCCGTCGACTCGTTCTGGTTCTCGTCATCATTCACCTGGCGGCAACGAGTTCGGCCTGGTTCTTAGTGAAGCGGTTGCGCGCCATCCCCAGGAGGACTGTGAGCCTCATGGTCCTGCCAGCTGAATTCCCCTGGACTGCCTGGGAAGGCCCGCCGGATTACAATACTCACGCCGATCGCGGTTTCCCCGGCTTCCCTGTCGGCCGGAGCATCCTGCCAGCATGCCGCAACCAAGCGGCAGGCGGACTGCCTTGTCCAACTCTATCCTGACGACCAAGCTCTATGCACCGCCTCAGCGGCCGGGCTTCGTGCCCCGTGCGAGGCTTGTCCGGCGGCTGGACGAAGGGGGTTCGTGCCCCCTCATCCTGGCCTCTGCCCCCGCCGGATTTGGCAAGTCGTCGCTGGTGGCGGCCTGGATCCGGGCGGGTGGCCGCCGGACAGCCTGGCTCTCCCTGGAGCCAGGGGACAATGATCCGGCTCGCTTCTGGCGTTACCTGGTCGCGGCGCTGCAAACCGTGGAGCCTGACCTGGGTGGAAGCGTTGAGGGCATGCTGCAAGCGGGATCGCTTCCCCCGGTCGAACCCTTGGCAACCGCGCTCGTGAGTGACCTGACCAGGCTCGCTTCCGCTCTCGTGCTGGTCCTCGATGACTACCATGCGATTCAATCCGCGGAGATCCACGAGGCCGTAGGCTTTGTTCTGGATCATGCTCCCTCCTTCCTGCAGGTTGTGATTGCGACCCGGGAGGACCCGCCGCTCGCGCTGGCTCGCCGCCGTGCGCGCGGAGAACTGCTGGAGATCCGCGCCGCCGACCTGCGATTCACTACGGATGAGGCGGAGGAACTCCTGAACGCGGTTCACGACCTTCATCTGTCCCCGGCTGAAATTGCCGCCCTCGAAGGCCGCACGGAGGGCTGGGCGGTCGGGCTGCAGCTGACGGCTCTCACGCTCCGAGGCGTTTCCGATCGGAGCGCGGTTTTGAGACGTCTGGCCGGGGACGAGCGGCACATTGCCGACTTCCTGATGGAGGAAGTGCTGACGCGCCAATCCAATGAGCTCCAGGCTTTTCTTCTCCACGTCTCTATCCTGGAGCGCCTCAGCGCCCCCGCATGCGACGCCCTGACGGGAAGGCATGACGGTCAGCAGGTCCTCGAACAGTTGGAACGAATGAACCTCTTCATCGTTCCGCTGGACGAGCACCGCGGGTGGTACCGGTTCCACACGCTCTTTGCCGAGCTGTTGCGGCGGCGACTCCTGGGCACCATAGACGTTCAGGCAGTTGCCTTGCTGCACCGTAAGGCCAGCGCGTGGCACGAGGGCAACGGATACTTGGAGCAGGCCGTCGCGCATGCGATCTCGGCGCGGGACCATCCAAACTCGGCACGGTTGATCCTGCTTGCATCGGCGCAGATGTACGCGCGGGGTGAGTATCAGACGCTGTGCGAGTGGATCGCTGCGCTCCCGGCTGACTTCGTGGCCGGAGAGCCCACTCTGACGTTGTGCTACGCATGGGTGACGCTAGCCAGCGGGCGAGCGGATGAGGCGGAGCGATGTCTGGTGGCTATGGAGCAAGCCTTGGGTGTGGCGCCTTCTGCCCAGCGCATTGCCGAGCTGCCCGCCATCCTGCGGGGCGCGTTTGTTGAGGCCATGGCCGTGCGCGCAACTGTGGCCATGAACCGCTTCGACCTGCCGCGGGTATTTCAGCTCACGGAGGAGGTCCTCCCGCGCCTGTCCGAGACGGCAGCTCTTCCCTACAACCGACCTGAAGCGCTGCGGCCCCCCGTCGTCTATGACCTCGGCTTGGCCCGCGAGTTCAGCGGGGATCTGGAGGGCGCCAGCCGGACGCTAGCCGAGGCAGAGGACCTTGCCGTCCAGCAAGAGAATCCGGTTCTCCAGCTTCTGGCCATCGCGCATTCCGCCCAGGTGCAGGCTTTGCAGGGTAATCTGCGCGCGGCAGAGTCGATCTATCTAAGGGGGCTCGAAAAGTCCGGGGGGGCCCGAGGCGCCAACGTGTTCGGAGCCGCCGTGCTACAGGGAGGCTTGGCCAACCTCCATTACGAGTGGAACGACCTGGTGAGCGCGCGCCAGCGTGCCGAAGAAAGCGTGGCCATGAGCAGGCAGCTGCCCAACTGGGAGAGCCTGCCTCCTGGGCATCTTTGCCTGGCACGGGTGAAAGCTGCCCTAGGCGATTGGGATGGCGCTATCCAAGTCCTGGATGACCTCGAAACTCTCCTGGAGCGGCACAACGGCCAAGCCGTGCTTCCGCACGCGCGGGCGTTGAGGGCCAGGTTGTGGCTTCAGTGCGGGCGGCTGGAGCTGGCTCGGCATTGGGCCGAAGGGGGCGGCTTGAGCACGGGGGGCGAGCTCTCATACCTGCACGAGGCCGAGCATGTAGTTCTGGCCCGGGTCTTTCTTGCCCAAGGAGAGCTCGAGCCCGCCACCGACTTGATCTCACGTCTGCTCAAGGCGGCCCAGGGCGGGGCTAGGCTTAGCCGAGTGATTGAGCTCCTCGCGCTGAGCGCGCTTGCCCAGCAGACGCAGGACGAAAGCGCCCTGGCGCTGGAAACGCTCTCCCGTGCTCTAGACCTGGCCGCCGCCGAGGGTTATGTCCGCACATTTCTGGACGAGGGGATCACTTTGCGGCGGCTCCTTGAGGCTGCCCGGCGCGGTGGCTCTGAAGCCAACGCACGGAGAATCCTGCAAGCCTTTCAGGCCGAGCCCAGTCAAGAGAATGCCCCGTTGGCAGCACTCCCCTACTCTGGTCCCTGGCTGGAGCCGCTCAGCCCGAGAGAAAGGGAGGTGCTGGGGCTGATCGCGGAGGGTCTCAGCAATCAGGAGATCGCGCGGCGCCTTGTCATCTCCCGGACCACGGTCAAGACCCACATTGCGAACCTCCTCAGCAAGCTGCAAGCGAGCAACCGGACCCAGGCTGTATCGAAAGCCAGGGCGACCGGCCTCCTGCCCCCCGATTAACAGGCTTCTTGCGCGCCGGGAAATGGGATGACCTCCCCCACAGGCGGTGCCGCTGCGGCAAGCGAGGCCCCACCCTGGTTCCGATCCGCCCGCGCTTGCCTTCGCTCCCCCGGTTGACGCTCTGGCCCCTGCTGTCCCAAGTAGGGGGCGTCTCGGGCGACACAACAGAGTTCAGAAAAGCGAGGGAGGTGCCTCCCGGGTTGGCCAGCGCTAGCGCTCCCATCGTTCTGTTCCACGGCTTGGATGCAGATTGTCATCAGGGGATGGACCCCATCTGGGCCAACGCGTCCCCGCGGAAGGGGCAACCCTCCGCCCGACTAGCCCCAGCAAAAGGAAGAGAACTACCCTCTCACGCAGCGTAGCTTCGGCCTTCTGAACTACCCCGGGCATCCCTGAGCGGCCAGGGAACCGTAGTCGATCCGACAGCCAAACCCCCGCGAGGGTCTCAAGCCAAGGTTACCTGGCCGCAGATGCGGAGCCGCCAGCACCTCTGCCCTTCGCCCACTACCCGCGGACCCGTGAGCGCCCCCCTCCCGCCGCAGGACGCGGGAATCATCCCTTCCGCAGGTCCAGATCGTCCTTTTGGAGGATGCAGCTCATCCCTGCCCACGTGTACACTGCCGCCAGAGTTGACGAGCAATTGTTTCCGTGCGAGGTGCCCCGTTGAAAAAGTCCAGCCCACGCCTCCGTGACGACGAACTCGCTCGGTACAGGATTCGGATCCGTGGCGGCCCCAGTTCCTCGTTTTTGGACTGGTTGCGTGATCCCCAGGTCGAGATCGTGCGGGAGGGAGACGGGTCGATCATTACAACCCTGACCGGAACGGTTGCTGACCAGGCGGCGCTCCACGGCCTGCTGACCTCATTGCGCGATCTGGGTGTCCCCCTTCTTTCCGTCGAACGCCTGGAGAAGGGTGCTGGACGATAGGCTCGGCCGAGTGGCACAAGCAGAGAATCGAGGAGGCTGAAATGGAAAAAGAACCGATCGTCCAGGTTCAGGACTTTCGGAAAACGTACGGCGACTTCGCGGCCGTGGACGGCATCAGCCTGGAGGTCTTCCAAGGGGAGATCTTTGGCCTCTTGGGACCGAACGGCGCTGGGAAGACGACTACCCTTGAGAGCCTGGAGGGGCTGCGCCAGCCGGACGGCGGCAGCTTGAGAATCCTGGGGATGGACCCGGCGCATGAATTCAGACAGCTGCGCAATCAGATCGGCGTCCAACTGCAGTCGTCTGCCCTGCCCGGCAACATGACCGCTCGTGAGGCAATGCAGTTCTTCTGCGCCTATCACGGTCTTCCCCCCCGCGATGACCTCTTGGACCGCTTTGGGCTAGGGGAGAAAAAGAAGACCCAATTCCGCATGCTCTCCCTCGGCCAGCAGCGCCGCCTGGCACTGGCACTTGCCATAGCCCACAACCCGCCGGTCCTTTTCCTCGATGAGCCGACGGCAGGGCTGGATGTCCCTGCCCGCATCGAACTGCACGACCTGATGCGCCAGCTGCAGGAGGACGGAGCGACCATCATTCTGGCGACCCATGACATGGCGGAGGCTGAAAAGATGGCCAGCCGGGTCGCCATCCTGCTCCAGGGGAAGATCGCCGCAACCGGCAGCCCCACTCAACTGACGGCCAGCGGGGATGGGCTGGTCAAGATCTCGGTGTCGACGGAATCTTCCTGCTTGGCTCAGAACGGAGCTGGGTTCCCCGGGGTTCGCCGCCATCAGTTCAAGGGCGGGTACGCATTGTATTTCAGCAGCGACCCAGGCCCGACGGTCACGTCGATCCTGGATTACCTGAAGGTTCACCAAGACCGTCTGGTCGATTTGCGCGTGGAGCGCCCTTCATTGGAAGAACGTTTCCTGGAGATCATCCATCCAGATCGCCCGAGGGGAGGTTAACATGGCTGCTTTTCTTTACCACCTGAACTACGACTTCAAGAACGGCCTGCGCGACCGCTCGCTCCTCCTGATGAACTACCTCTTTCCCTTGGCCCTGTTCGCCATGCTGGGGGCGCTGCTGGGCAACATCGACCCGACGTTTGGCCAGACGATCATCCCGGCGATGATCATCATCGCGGTCATGACCAGCACGCTCTTGGGGATGCCAAACCCGATCGTATCGGCGCGTGAGGCCGGGGTTTACCGCAGTCTCAAGATCAACGGCGTCCCGGCCGCCTCCATCCTCTCCATCCCGGCGCTCAGCAGCCTGCTGCACATGGTCGTGGTCTCCGCGATCATCACCGTGGCCGCCGTGCCGCTTCTTGGGGCTCATCTGCCGGTCAGTTGGGGATACTTCGTTCTGGTCGGGCTGCTGACAATCTTCGCCATGGGCGGCCTCGGCATGCTTATTGGGGTCATTTCATCCAACACCCGTGCCACCCTCCTGATCAGCCAGCTCTACTTTGTACCCTCGATGATGTTGGCGGGTCTGATGATGCCCTCGAGCATGCTGCCGGCGGCAATGCGCAGGGTTGCTATGCTCCTGCCCGCCAGCCATGCCATGAACGCCTTTCGAGCCCTGGCGTTTGGGCTGCCTGCGGATGCGAACCCCATTGGGTCACTCCTGATCCTCCTGGCTGGCGGGCTGGCCGCCTATGGTTTGGCCGTCTTCCTCTTCCAGTGGGACAGCCACAATCCGCGTCGTGGTCGCTCGCCCTGGCTGGCAGTCCTTGCCGTGGTGCCCTATCTCCTCGCGGCCGTTCTCATCTGGTGAAAGCATGCCTGATCTCCGCGGGCGCCAAGTGCTGTTGCGTAGGGGCTTGTAGCTGATGGGTTCGGTCTGACCAAGGCTTGCCGATGCGTGGGGCCACCTTTCATCGCCTCGTTGGGGCGCCAGGAGCATCTAGCGAACAACGTCCTGTCCCGCAACAAGTCCATATGGCAGAAGTGAACCATTCTTTGAAGGCATCCGGATTTGAAGGGAAAGGAAACATGGCAACACCGATCCATTCAACAGGTTCAAAAAAGAAACCGCGCGAGGTGTCGCGCACAGGGCCGGGCAAATGATTGCCGCGCTGGTCATCTTTGGCGCGATTCTGTTCCTCGCCGCCGGAAGGCTGTACTGGATCCAGGGTTGGGTGTATTTGGAGATGAATGCCCTGACCCAGGCACTGAGCGCGATTGTGCTGATCCCTCGCCGCCCGGGCATTCTGGCAGAACGGTCGCAGGTGCGCGCAGGAACCAAAGCCTCGGACCAGTTCCTCGCCCCCGCCATAGTTGTCGCCGGTGCGCTGGCCGTATTGATCACGGCAGGCCTGGATGCCCGTTTTGGACGGAGCGGACCCATTCGTACTGGACTGTGGTGGTTCGGACTCATGCCGGCCTTCACCAGCCAGATGTCGGTTCTATGGACGATGGCCTCCAATCCTTTCTTTGCAACCACCGTACGCATCCAGGAAGACCGGGGCAACACGGTTACCAGAAGCGGCCGATACCAGTTCGTCCGCCAGCCCGGATATGCGGGCTCGCTGATCTATAAACTGGTCATCCCGCTAGTGCAAGGCTCGTGGTGGACTTTTATCCCGGCGTTGCTAACCATAGCGCGCACTCTTATCTGCACTCAGTTGGGGGATCGCACGCTTCGTGCCGAGCTGTCGGGTTACGGAGAAAATGCGGCCAAGGTCGGTTATGGGCTGATCCCTGCTGTGTCGTGAAGCTAGAAAATGGGATTTGAGATTTGGAGGTCGAAACCATAGAAAGGAGATCATCATGAAAGCGATTGAAGTTGTTAAGAGAGGCGGGTCTGACCTTCTCAAAGGAGCCGTTGCGGCGCTGGCTTCCCTCGTAGGACTTTTGATCGGCGGCGTGGTCGCCGGGTGGCTCAGCCTGCCCTCGCCATCGATACCGGCGAACGTGAGCATGAGCGCCCTTTTGCCCTTAATGCTCATTTCCGGAACGATGATCGCAATCGCCTTGGGTGAATGTTTCCAGAATCTGAATTGGAGCTTTTGGCCGCGCGTGCTTGCGATCGGACTTTGCAACTACCTGCTGTATTATCTATTGAACCTGCTGGATGGGCTGCTTTTTACCCCCCTTCCCCACATGACCACGGGCATTTTTTCAGACCTCTTCCCCGCCTTCTTCGCCGCGGCGGCAATCGCCTGGTTATGGCAACCTCAAGGGGAGGTCCTCCCGGCGGGAAGAATCATCACAGCCTTCTTCTCCGCCCGCCAATGGCCCGGGTGGGCATGGCGATTTCTGGCCGCCTGGGTGATCTATCCGCCGATCTATTACGTGATCGGGCGCATTGCGGCGCTCTTTACCCTTCACTATTATGAGGACCCCAGCTTGAACCTTGGGCTGACCCTGCCTGCTATGAGCACCCTCCTGGTCATGCAGGTGCTTCGTGGGTCATTGTTCCTCCTGGCCGTGGCACCCATCCTCTTCTCATGGGAGGGGAAGCCTACTGCCCTTTGGCTGTGGGTAGGCTCAGTTGTCTTTATCCAGATTGCCAACCAGGTCATCGTGCAGGCCTATTGGCTCCCTCTGGGGCTGCGAATCCCGCATGCCATCGAACTGATGGTGGATTCGTTTGTCCAAGCTGGCCTCTACATTTGGCTCCTTTTTCCCCTGCCAGCAGGATCGCCCCCACAAGCGATGAAAGGAAATTCAATTGTCAGCACTGAGGTTTGATCTGTTCGCCTATGGCAACTATTCCTTCCGCTTGTTAGGGGAATTAGGGCCGCTCGTCCCGTTCGTTCACTGTTCTCGGAGGTCGAAGACTACCTTGCGGCCAAATGATTTCTTGCACTGTTTCCATCTGTCAAGGGTCTACAAGGGGTCTACAATGGATGCGGCTGGCGTTGCACAGCTTTGATCGGTTGCTGGTTCCGGTTCATCAAGATATTTACGCGGAGGACCGATGAAACAGGAATCGGGAGACAGTTACTTTCAAGGCATCATCAATCTTCCTTCCCAGCGTTCGGACTGGCTGTGGCTGCTCGCCGGGTTTCTGCTGCTGCCGTTTACTTTTTTCCAAACCGTGATTCCCCTGGCGGCCTGGCTCGCCCCGATCTTCCTGCTTCGCTTCGCGCGCACATCGCGGCGAGCACCGGTCGCGCTACCGCTTATCTTTTTGGCCTATGCAGCCGGCATAATGATCGGGTTACGCGGTTCCGATACCAGCAATGTGGGGGTCTTCATCGTGGGGATCATTACCTTCCCCCTGATCAGGGGGGTGATGTATACCCTGCCTTACGCCGCCGACCGCCTGATCGGCTCGCGTTTAGCCTCCTGGGCAAGGCTCTTTGTCTTCCCATTGGCTTTCGTGACCGTAGACTGGTTGATGTCGCTGTCAAGGGCAATCAATTCCACCGGATCGCCTGCCTATTCCCAGTACGACAACCTTGCCCTGATGCAGATCCTCTCCATCACCGGGATGTGGGGGCTGACTTTCCTGATCATGTGGGGCGCCTCAACGGTGAATGCGTTCTGGGAACACCATTTTGACTGGCGGCCGGTCCTGGGCAAGCTGGGGGTGTTCGCAGGCGTTCTGTTGGCGATCCTGCTCTTTGGCAGTATCCGCTTGAACTTCTTCGCTCCTTCTTCACAGACCGTTGAAGCGGCCACCATCACCTTGGACCAGGCAGTCTCGTCCGCAGCCACCAGCCTCATCGGCGCGAACTTCGGCCAAGCCACGGACGCAGAACGCGCCGCCGTCCGCCCCAAGCTCGAAGCGACCGTGGACCAGCTGCTGGCGCGCACCGAGACGGCTTTGCGCGGCGGTGCCAAGATCGTCAGCTGGCAGGAAGGTTCCGCTACGGTTCTGGAGGAAGATGAACCGGCTACACTTGACCGGGTGGCAGCACTGGCGCGGCTGTACGGCGCATATATCCAGGTTTCCATCGGGCTGCTTGCCCGCACCCAATCGCAATACTTCGTAAGAAACCAATCGATCCTGGTGGATCATACCGGCACCATCCTGTGGACGTATGACAAGACCTACCCCGTCTTTCCCACCGAATCCTATTACACCATTGCCGGTGCGGGGAAACTGCCGGTCGCGGACACCCCCTATGGCCGCTTAAGCACCGCGATCTGTAACGACATGCACTTTTCGCCGTTGATCCGGCAGGCCGGACAGAAGGACGTGGACATCCTGATCGCGCCGTATCACGATGTGCACCCGTTTGAGTCCGAGGACGCCGTCGTGGCAACCTACCGTGCCATTGAAAATGGCTTTTCGCTGGTGCGTCCGACAGGGGAAGGCCTATCAACCATCACTGACTATGAGGGACGGTTGCTCGGCAGCCAGAATTATTTCACCACCTCTGACGGCATCATGATCACCAGCGTCCCGACCCGCGGCGTCACTACGGTCTACAGCCGTATCGGCGACCTGTTCGCTTACCTGTGTGTCGCCGGGCTGGTCTTTCTCACGGGTTGGGCGTTTCTGCACCGGCCGCGGACGGCGGTCCTCGCTCCACGCCAGCCGTCGGTCTCATAGGCTGTGCCCTTTGCGGAAAGAGTTCCGAATGAGTGACCAAGCATAGCGAGTGAAGGAGGTGCGGAAGGTCCTTGGTGGTCCTGCCGTACCTGAGATCGGCCTGGAAGCTCATCCTGGTGGATCTTCGTGCCGCTAGGCCTCCTCCATCAAGGGCAGAATAGCGGCGTATTTCCCGCCCCATGGCCGCGCAACACCCTGTCCTAGCCAAATACCCCATCCGCCGAGAATGGGCCCGGATTGGACGTGCACAATGCTCCCATCTTGGATTCTGCCTGTCTATCTAGGATTCAATTCGCAGCCTTCGTGATTCAATCAATCTCGGCAAATCAATCTCGGCGTGTTGACAAACGCGCCAATCATGAGGTACTCTTCGAACTACACTTACGGATTAACCTCGTTGGGCTCGAGGATACTGAACAACGGGTGGCACCCTCAAGCGGTTGGAAATCCTGTTTGAGGTCCCCTCCCCCAGGTTGGGGCTCATAACCCGGAGGTCGCTGGTTCGAGTCCAGCCCCCGCTACTCGAAAGCAGAATCGAGGCCATCTGAGCCTCGATTCTTTGTTGTCCCCACGCGGTGTCGATTGGGGGTTACCAGCCTGATTCAAGCAGATTCTTTGTCTGATGAACTCGATTTCCCTCACTGGGCTCGTAACCGGGGGATCGCTGGTTCGTCTCCTAATCCGGTAGGGCTGAGCCTCACCGACGAACCACAGTCCTTCGGGTTCGTCACCTTCCGAATTCCCTCTGCTGACTCAACCTCAGGATGCCGAGTCTTCCGATTTTCCGGCACTCCTCGACAAGGGATGGCGAACACAACCCCTAGCTTCTGCCTCTCCCAAAACTCCTCTCGCCTGCAGGCCCATTTCTCCAAGTAAGTGGTTGTCGCATATACTCATGTGGATCGACTGGCAAGGTGTTCCGTCCCACGTGATGCTCCGCCGATCCCCCAAAATCGGGTTGGCGCCTGTGCGGGTCAAGACTTATAGCCGCTTATGCGGGGGACACCGTGTCATCCATTAGTTAGGTGCTTGCGCCACGAGATACAGTTGCCGAAGCCTTATGAAACCACCCAGCCAGACGATGCAACTGCTTGCCGACGGACTCGCCCTCGTGTATCACGAGGCCCGTCACGTCCGCCACTTGATCAAACCGGGCTTTCTCGCTCAAGAGGGTTGGGAGCGGTTCACGAGTCTTCCCGCGGACAGAGTCGATGCATGGAGGGCGATGCAGCCCCTCAGGGACAAAGCCGCAGCGGCGGACTCGCCCACAGCGGCCGCATCAGTCTTCACAACTGCGTTCCACAAGGATCTCGATCATCTCAACGAGCTCTACGCGAACGTTCACTGGAGGCACGCTTCGGCCGTTGGAGGTCATGCTTGGCGCGGTGCAACCCAGGCAGTCTCCGACCTCGTTGAAGCTCTCAACCAGCATGACAACTCAGTAGTCGCCAATGCTACCGAGAGCCTCCTCAAAGCCCGTCACAATAATGGGTCCATTGCCGCGAAGATTCTGGGCCTCGACGATGCCATCGAGGTCCCGACAAACCCCGCCTGGCATGCGTCACGCGCGGGCGCCTAATCACTCACTAGTCCCGACGCGGCTTCCGCCGCAGGGGGATCGCGGCCTTGCCTCTAATCCAAGCTTCAATAGAATCAGGGTCGTGCCTGTGACGCCGCGCGGCACAGTTCGAGGCCGTTAGCCGGCAGCGTCATCGTTTGCCATTCGTCGGCTATCCCACACGGAGCCCGCTAATGTCTGACACAGACGGCAAGTGGAAGACCGGCTTACTCGCTTCTGGGGTCCCTCTTGAATACGAAGCATCCCTACTCCTCACGTCCGCGGGTTTTTCCGTTTCCGCAGACTACGCCTACTCCCGAGAAGACGCAGGTGTAGCGAAGGACTTCTCCGTCGATATTGAGGCGCGTGCCACTTACCCATTCTCAGACCCCAACAGGATCCAGGCCGCCCTGTCCTTATTGGTGGAATGCAAGTATAGGCATCCGAGGGTTATCTGGTTATTCCTCCCGGACCCGAACCAGCCAGATCTCTCCCCCATCACGCTCGGGAGCACACTGCATTCAATTGACGAGTTCTCATGGACTGTGCTTTCTGCGAATGCGACGGTGCCTTTTGACGAACACATCCCCTTCGCGCTCAAGGGTGTCGAGGTCAACCTGAGCAACGGCAATGCGTTCGACGCTGACATTCACCAAGGGATTTCCCAGCTCCAGTACGCTCTTCCACGTCTGTTCTCCGATTTGGTGTCCTTTAATCTTAATGGCCACCCACGCGATAACGTGCCATTCTTCTACTGCCCAATCCTGCTCACGTCTGCACCGGTCTATATCGCCAACCCCACAATTTCCGTCGCCGACGTGATGGCGGCGGACGATATCGCAACGCTCGGGGACCCTCATCCATACATTGTCCTGTACAGAGACTACAGTCCTGACTTCGAGCAGCACTGCGTCTGGCACTTCTCGTCACTTCGAGAAATGCTTCAAAAGGCCCAACTGAAGCGCATACACCACGCGAGGAATGCCGATCCGAAGCTACTTGACGCCCCCCTCGAAACCATCAAAGGCCTTCTCGCGGGCCAGCGATACTTCCTACACTCGCTCTTCTCTCAGTTCATCATCTGTACCCTCACCGCATTCCCGGATCTACTCGCCAAGATATCATCAACGGTCGACCACGCTATGCGATCAAGCGCCCCACTCCAGCGTCCCAAGACTCCTGCCACCTAACCACTCACTTATGCCGATGCGGCTCCCGCCGCAGGGGAACATCACTTTGCCAGCCATGTCAGAGGACATAGAATAGAGGTTGTGCCCGCCCCGCCGCGCGGCACAGTTCGAGGCCGTTAGGCGAACCGACGACTTCTCACCCGATCAGGGTCTCCGCCCAATGCGGCTCGTTCCCACGCTGAGCAGATCATGCCCCCGACCACCCGCTGGCGAGGCTATCTTCAGACCCTGAACCCGACTGCCGAGGGACCCACCATGTCAGACAGGCTCAAGTTCGGAATCTCGTATGCAGTGAATGTCGGCCTTCTGCTTGCCGCTCTCTTCGTCGAGGAGATACGCCGACTGCCCCTTGTTCTGGTACTCATCCTCGTTGTCATCTTCGCTGCAGTCCAGTCCCTCGCAGGCAGTACCTTCGACTACCTTCGCCAGAAGGCACTCAACGCCAGGCTTCGCCGTCAGACGCACCAGCTGCGCCTCAACGAAGCTCAGACTCGCCGCCAACTCACCGACCTCCAGAAGGTCGTCGTCTCGTTTCTAGAGTACTCTGATATCTATCGGGACCGAGTCAAAGATCATCTCAAACTGACCCAGGACTACCTCTGTATCGTCAAGAGTTCGGAGGGATTCTCCGCCGTCTTCAACGCAATGGAGCGCAAGCGCATGCTCCCATTCGGCTCGCTCCTAATGCGCATTTCAGGGGTAGTAAGACCTTTCGAGAACATTGGTCTCTTCCTCATTCCCGTAACCAGCCTTCCGGGCCTCACTGAATACAACACCAGGGAGTATATTGCCACTCAGATTCTCCCTGAGGTTGAAAAGGAACGCGAAGCGTTTCTGGCAAGTCTTCCAAGGAAGGTAGCCGCCAAGGCAGACCCCCTTTCCTACAAGTACATTGCCTTTCTCCTCCGCAAGGGCGCAATCGCCCACGGCCTTCTGAACAGGAAGTTCAATAGGGAGTTCAATGCCTTCATCGTCGACCAGCAATCTTCCGGCGATTTCTCAACCATGAAAGAGGAGCTGGGAAAGCTGGTGCGCACCAAGGACCTTCTGGCACTCGTCAACTGGGCCTCATTCGCCCAACTGAACGAAGAGCAGAGGTCCCTTGTTGAGAAGCACAAAGACAAAATGAGCGCCAGGCTACGTGACGCTGGCCTCGACACCCTCGCAGCACTTGCTTCAACCGACGCCGACAGATTCTTTGAGGTAGTCTGGCCGGCCCTCGTCCGCCGCACCACGAAGAAGAAAGCTCTCAACATATCCAAGAAGATCATCGACGGTGCCCATGGGACGGTCCAAGTCCTGCGGAACAACGGGATCATCCTTCAGCCGTAGTCAATAGCGCCTCGCCCGCCCGCTCCGCCCAGCGGGTTCGCCTAACCACTCACTAGCAGAGACGGTGGACGCAATCGCCGCAGTCGACCTCGAGGTGGCTCTCAAGTAGAACCTGGATCTTGGTACTTGTTTGACGCCCGGGCCTAAGGCAGTGCCCTTCTTAGTGCTTCCAACATGTCATCCACTTGGGACACCAACGAGGACAGATCGTACCCGGCTTGAGCATAAACAAGCCGAATTCCATTCCGCTTGCACTTTGCCTGCTTGCTCTTGTCGCGGTTCTTCTGCACCTCGAAAGCCGCTTGACCACCAAAGTACGCTATCGGCTGTTCGTGTTGGGACCCTTGGAACTCGACCCCGACGCGGATATCTGGAAAGTAGATGTCCAAGTGCTGCCGCCCCAACCAGTCGGGAGACGCGTGCTGTTCAACTCGCAACTGCGGAAATGCCCGTTGGAGCTCTCGGAAGAGACGCGTCTCGGCGACCCATCCCTCACCCACGTTAGGTACGCCAGATTCCTCCCGGAGGAGGTTTTCGGCTAGGCGCGATAGGTTCCCGATTGTCTCCCGAAGGGACGATGACCTCGTGAAATCGTAGTAGGCGGCGGATAGCGAGACTTCCTTGGAGTGCAGGGTGCCGTTGTACGCAATAAACGGGGTCTGCAGCGTGGTCCCCTCGACCCGAACCGTTGATTCGAGGATACTGCCGCCGCGAGACAGCTCGGATATTCGTTCCCCCACTATCACAGCGACTCGCTCGACGTTTTCCAAGCCGTACTTGGTCAGGCGTTTCGGAAACAGGCCGAGGGCCTCCGTGGCGCCAATATCTTTGCCATTCGCGTACAGTAGGTTGAGCCTCTTGTTCGATAGTAACGCCCACTGCTGTCCGATCGTAGGAGCGGGGCAGGCCGCGAGAGCCTCTTCCAGCCAGCCAAGGAGGAAGTAGCTATCGGAGATAACCAAGCCCGCGTAGAACTCGTCGGCGTGCGCAGCCGGGCTTTCACTGATGTCACGGATCATGGGCAGCAGGACTTGTTCACTTGGAATCGTACGGGACCCGTACCACTGCATCCGGTCTCCAAGGTACTTCTGCATGATCGTGGTTAACATGTCACGCTCTCAACGCGTCAGTCCCTCCCAACCCCGTATAACGGATGGGCTCAGCGGCAGCGTCGGGGCTGGGGACAATCGCTTGCATTGTCGCGCCGCTTCGACCTGGGCGCATTTCTTCTGCGGCGGACCCGCTGTCCGCTGCAGCCGGTGTTGGGCCGCACGTGCTCAAGATGCCAACAACTCCCTATCTGTTCTCCGCCTTCCCAATTTCCATGATCGAATCCTCGATCGATTTGCTGGTCGTATCAACCACTTTATCAGCGCATCCAAGCCAGTAAGGTTCTCCAATCGATTTCCAATCCAACCACAGCCCATCGAACTCACTCGTGCCCTGATGCTTGCTTTCGGAGAACCTTTGAAGGAGCGTCTCACGCTCTGCGGTGAGAACCACCAACAAGGCACAGTAGCTTCTTTTGAGCCAAAGAACCTGCTCTCGGCGTTCACTGTTGTTGGCATCCCGCCGGAAGACCGTGTCACCGCCGATATCCAACACAAATTCTCTGCAAAGGGCGTTCAGCACAGGCGGCAAACATTTGCGAAGATCCAGTTGGCTGACTGAGCATGGCGAAAACCCTTCTCTCCTTCTGCCCATTTCGTCTGCTCTCAATTCATCAAACTCGAGGAAGCTCAGCCCCGCTTCTTCAGCCAAAGCCCGCCCGATCTCGCTCTTACCCACACCACATGGACCAGCGATCACGATATTCATATACACATCACACGATGTTTCCCCCTTAGGTGTCTACGTTTGCCCTGCGGCCCGACATATCAATCATCCGCCGGCCTTGCCGGTCGGCTCCATTGCCTGCATGGCGGTTCTCCCCACGAGCGACTAGTCTTTCATCGGCCACAGATGCTTTAGGATAGGTCGTCAAGATATAAGAGAACTCCTCGCGCAACTGATCATACGTTAGGCACCGGATCTTTTGCGAGTGCACTACAACGTGCCGCTCTCGCCACAAAATGCGGCGGCGCTCAGGCTGCGATATGAATGCGGATCTGCCGACAAGCAAAATACACATCACATCAATGGATCTAGCGCAAAAACGGTTCTCAAATGCATCCGACTTTTCAGTGTCTGATAATTTGTATAGCCAATCCACGATCTGGCTAAAGCCGTGCTCGAAACGCGTAGCCCAATCAGGAGTGGCCCTTGAGCTCGGCGTGAATATACTATTCCTCTTTGCATCCTCCAATTCGATGAAACAATAGGCATTGCGCCCTGAATCTCCAACGGCGAAATCGCACGCGAAGTCACCGAACAGATCGTACTCGGATGCAATACGGTCAACCCTCGTAATGCCTGGATGCAAATTCCCAAGCATAGCGACTAAGTTGGGACTGTTCACGAATAGCGGCAGCAATTCCTTCTTTTCTGAAAGCTCGGACTTGCGGTCGAGCAGTGACGCAAAGCGAGCCAATTCTATGGTGAAAGCATTTGGATCGAAAGCAATCGACCTAAATGACTTCATACTGCACCACCTTCATGCCAGAAGGTGTCATGAACATGGCGTAACTTGTCGTGCCTAACGATATCGAGGACTTCTACCCCGTGCATCGTCTTCTTAAATATGATCCTCAAATCTTTACCGGCGCGGATCAGCCCGACCCGGCCACTTGCTCCCTCGCCAAGTCTAATAACTGACCTCGAATCGAGTCCTCTCGTTACAACCTTGCCTAAAGCAATGGAAATACGCCGCCGATCCTGTGCCTGGAGTCGCTCAAGAGCAACTTCGGCGCGCCGGCTTAGCTGAATCAAAGGCCGTTTCGACACGTCATTACTCCCCTATGCATTCGATTCATTTCGTTCGCCGCTACCTATCATTATACGGACACCTCCGGTCTTCTGCCCTATTTCCGGTTTGCCACACCCGCGCCAGGGCCACCACCCCGTTCGCATGCGGGGACCTGCCGTATCCTGCCGGCTAGGGGAAATATCCAGCTGGCGCCAATTCGGACATCGCCCGGCGCAGCCTTCTGCACTACGGGCACTCCTTGCCATCGCTTTGCGCGCGCCCTGCACCCAACCATTCCAATCCCAACTCGCTCACTTCCCCTGTTACCGAAACGGGCCCTTGCCACGGCCTCCAAAGGTGTATACACTGACTCCTTGCCTCGACAGGCCAAAGGTAGTTGTTCAAAGTCTAACAGTCAGATGAGACCCGAGTTTCCTAGCCTTGAGCCATTTCAGAAAGCCATCGCCGAAGCCCCTTCCGGAATCCGCACCTTCCTCAGCGGGCACACGGGAACTGGCAAAACGAGTGCGGGGGTCGCACGGCTGCTGCGCATCCTGGCTAACGATTCTTGGTCTGAGTCCGTTCTCGTTCTGGTCCCCCAGAGGTCCTTGGGGGAACCCTACCTCTCCGCTTTGCAATATGCACGGTCCGGACCCGAGCGGGTGAGGATCCAGACACTGGCAGGACTTGCCAGGCGGTCAATTGAGCTCTTCTGGCCGCTCCTTGCAGAGGAAGCCGGCTTCCACACGCCGTCCGACCCACCCACTTTCCTGACCATCGAGACGGCGCAGTATTTCATGGCCAAGGCCATCGAGGATCTGCTTACCCAGGGGTATCTCGAAGGCGTGCGGCTCCGGCGAAATCGCCTGTATAGCCAGATTCTCGACAACCTGAACAAGGCCGCCGGGGTGGGCTTCCCCTACTGGGAGTTCGGGGAACGCCTGAGCGCGTCCTGGGTGGGAGATGCCCAGCACCGCTTGGCCTACTCTCAGGCTCAAGAGTGCGCAAATCGCTTCCGCAAGTACTGTCTGGCCCACAACCTGCTAGACTTCTCGCTTCAGCTTGAGGTCTTCGTCAAGCACCTGTGGGACCTCCCTCTCTTCCAGGATTACCTCCTCGGGCAGGGCTTGCACCTCATTGTCGACAACATCGAAGAGGACACCCCGACCGCTCACGACCTCTTGTTGGACCTGCTGCCGAAGGCGAGCTCGGCACTTGTCATCCACGATCTGGAAGGCGGCCACCGCACTTTCCTCGGCGCCGATCCGAAGAGCGCCCTCCGGCTGCGGGATGCCTGTACGAACCACGTCGAGTTCGATCAGTCGTTCAGCAGTCCTGATGAGGTGCGCCTGTTCGGTCGCCAGTTGGCGCGCGCTATGGGACGGTTGCCCTCCTTCGCAAACGGGGATGGTCAAGCGGGCCGGGCAATCTCCTTCACGACTGTCAGGTATTCGCATCTCGTGACCAGTTGGGCGGCGGACGAGATCGCCTCGCTGCTCGGCGAGGGGGTCCCCCCTTCCGAGATTGTCGTCCTCGCACCCTTTATGCCCGATGTCCTCCGATTCACCCTGGAATACGAGCTCGGTCAACGGAACATCCCGTATCGCTCGCATCGGCCTTCTCGCGCTCTCAAGGATGAACCTGCCACGCGTACGCTCTTGCTGCTCGCCAAGCTGGCTCACCCCGCCTGGCAGCGGAAGCCTCTCGTCGCGGAGGATGTCAGCCGGTCCCTAATGCACGCGATCGGAGGCATGGATTTGGTCCGTGCCCATTTGCTGACCACCGCGGTCCTCAATCAGGGCGACCCACCGCGGCTCCTCGAATTCGAGCGACTTCCCCCTGCCCTGCAGACACGAGTATCTTTCGTTCTTGGAGAACGATATGAGAGGCTGCGAACCTGGCTGGCGGCATATGCAGGCGGCCCGCTGGCCGAACTCGATCACTTCATTGCCCGGCTATTCGGGGAAGTCCTCTCCCAACCGGGGTTTGGATTCCATCGCAGTCTAGACGCCGGGCGGACGACAGCCGTCCTCATTGAATCGATTCGTAAGTTCAGGGACGTCGCTCAGCCGGTCCTTGCCCGCACCGGGATCCCGTTGGGACAAGAGTACATGGCTATGGTTGAGGAAGGTGTCATCGCCGCGGCTTACTTTGAGGGCCGTGGCCCGGACAACCGGGAGGCTGTGTTGCTCTCGCCGGCCTTTACCTTTCTCATGCGCAACCAGCCGGTCGATTACCAGTTCTGGCTGGGTGTGAACAGCAACGACTGGTCCCGGCGCATCTACCAGCCCCTCACCCATCCTTATGTCCTGAGCCGCCAGTGGCAGCGGGGGCGCCCGTGGCTGGACAGTGATGAGGAGACGGCTAGCCAGGACGCACTTTATCGGCTCACACAGGGGCTGGTGCGACGTTGCCGCAAGAAGATCTACCTGGGATTCAGCGATGTTGGTCCTCACGGATGGGAGGAGCGCGGGCCGCTCATGCGGGCAATCCAGAAGGTCCTGCTGGGTTGGTCAAAGGCCCCGGAGGTCCGGTCATGATCAAGCTGCGACCGATGCAGGAGAAGATCCTGGAATACCAGGGAGGATCGATGGGGATCTCTGCGGTCCCCGGCAGCGGCAAGACCTACACGCTCTCCCTTCTGGCCGCCAGGCTCCTGGCGGAGCGGATGGTCGAAGAGGAACAGGAGATCCTGGTCGTCACTCTGGTCAACTCGGCCGTCGAGAACTTCCGTCAGCGGATCGGGGGCTTTGTCCGGGAGATGGGCCTCCTCCCGAACATCGGCTACCGTGTCAGGACGCTGCACGGCCTGGCCCACGATATTGTGCGGGAGCGCCCCTCTCTCGTCGGACTGAGCGACGGGTTCCAGATCGTTGACGATCAAGAGGCGACGCGAATGCGAAACCGGGTGGTCGACGCGTGGCTGAAAGCCAACCCGGGGAGAGTGATCGACAGCCTCCTGGCCCTCGAGGTTCTGGAGAACAAGGGCAAGGCGGAGTCGGTGCGCAGGAACGAATGGCCGAGGCTTGCACAGGACGTCGTTGCGCAAGTCATCGGCCGGGCAAAAGACCTCCGCCTGTCGGAAGCCGACCTGACCGCCCGGCTTGCAAATGAGATCCCGTTGCCCCTCCTCCAAATGGCGGCTGACGTCTATCGGGATTACGAACGGGCGCTGAGCTTTCGAGGCGCGGTCGACTTCTCCGACCTGATCCGCCTCGCGATCGACGCCCTGGAAGCCGACCGCGGCCTCTTGGAACGACTACAGGACCGCTGGCCATTCGTTCTGGAGGATGAGGCTCAGGACTCGAGCACCCTTCAGGAAGAGATCCTCCGCAGGCTGGCCGGCGACAACGGGAACTGGGTGCGTGTCGGGGACCCCAATCAGGCGATCTTCGAGACATTCACAACGGCAAGTCCCGAGCACTTCTTGAACTTCCTGAAAACCGCCCGCTACCCAATGGAACTTCCCAACTCTGGGCGGTCAACGCAGAGCATCATCGACCTGGCGAACTACTTCATCGGCTGGGTGCGGAGCGAGCATCCGGTCGTTGAGTTGCGGCAGTCACTAGCTGAGCCATTCATCCTCCCCGCCCCACCGGGGGACCCGCAGCCCAATCCTCCCGACAAAGAGACCATCATCGAGTTCATCGACCAGGATTTCGACGAGGACCGGGAAATCGCCTGGGTGGCCGACCACCTCGCCGCCTGGCTGCCCGCCAACCAGGACCGCACGGTTGCGGTCCTGGTTAGGACCAACGAGCACGGTGGCAAGGTAGCTACAGCCTTGGGGGATAGGGACCTGCCCTGCATCGAGCTCCTCCGGACGACGACGCCGACACGCAAGACGACCGGTGCGCTGACCTACTTCCTGGCCCATTTAGCCGATCCGACCTCGCCGAAGACCCTGGCAGATGCCTACAAGGTGTTCCGCCGAGGCGAGGCGGAAGAAGAGACGGAGGCTGTCGCGGTGAGCCGTGGCCAGAGGCTGCTTCAGAAATTGCAGAGGACCGAGGAATTCCTCGCGCCGGCGCCTGGCAACGACTGGCTAGAATCCCTTTCACCGGAAGACGGCAGGCTTGCCGCTGATCTCGAGGAATTCAGGCGACAACTGCGCCGCTGGCATGCCGCCGCTATGCTACCGGTCGACCAGCTGGTCTTAACCATTGCCCAGGACTTCTTCCGGGAGCCTCCGGAACTGGCCCTTGCCCAGAAGCTCGCCTCGCTCCTGGCCGAGGCGGGTGACTCTAACCCGGACTGGCGCTTGCCCGAGTTCCGGCACGAGCTTGTGCAGATCGCCAACAACATGAGGTCCTTCATCGGGTTCAGCGACGAGGTTCTCGGCTTCGACCCGGACAAGCAGAAGGGCAAGGTTGTGGTAGCGACGTACCACAAGGCGAAGGGCCTGGAGTGGGACCGCGTGTACCTGATGCAGGCGAGCAACGCCTTCTTTCCATCGGCCCACCCGGAGGATCCCTATTTCTCCCAGCGCTACTACATTCGCGATGGATTGGATGTCGGTGCAGAAGCCCAGGCTCAGCTGTATATGATCATAGACGACGATCCCTTTGGCGGTTTCGATGAGGGCAGCGCCACCCGGAAGGCGCGGCTTGACGACGCGGCCGAGAGTCTGCGCACCTTCTACGTCGGGATCACCCGGGCCCGCCGGCAGCTAATCGTGACCTACAACACGGGGCGGAAAGGAAAAAACGGCCCTTCGGTACCTTTCACGGTCCTGAAGACCTACGAGGAAGAGAGGCGGAATGCCGCTCCCCGCTGACTTCACGTTCAGCCAGAACAGCCTCCAGGACTATGCCGATTGTCCGCGGCGCTTCTCACTGCGGTACCTGGAGCACCTGGCATGGCCGGCCATCGAGGCCGAGCCTGTGGTGGAGCATGAGCGCCAGTTACGTGTCGGGTCGCTCTTCCACTTGATGGTCCACCAGCACATGCTCGGCGTCCCCCTGGAGCGCCTGACGCCAATGGCGTCCGATGCGGACCTGCGCCTGTTCTGGCACAACTACCAGGAGGCTCTCCCTGGCAATGTGCCCGGGCGGCGGCTCCCTGAGAAGACTTTGCTCCTTCCCTTCGCAGGTTACGTCCTGGAGGCCAAACCCGACCTGTTGGTGATCTCGCCGGAGGGGAGGGCGACGATCTTCGACTGGAAGACTGCTGATCGACTGCCACGACGTGAGTGGCTCGAGCGCCGGATGCAGACGCGAGTCTACCGGTTTGTGCTTCTCCATACGGGCCATGGCCTGAACGGAGGCAGAGCCTTCGCCCCGGAGGACATCGATTTTATCTACTGGTACGCGGGTTTTCCGGGCCAATCCTTCGGCTTTGATTACAGCGCAACCCTTGCGGCGGAGGATGAGTCAGTCCTGCGCGAGATGATCGAGGAGATCGCTGGCCGGGCGCCTGACGACTTCCCGATGACCCCCGACATCCGCCGCTGCCGCTTTTGTGTCTACCGCTCGTACTGCGAGACAGGCGGGGCCGCCGGCGACATCGAGGAGATGGAGGAGGTCACACAGGCACCGGAACCATCACGCGTCGATCTGGACTTCGACCAGATCGCAGAGATCGAGTTCTGACACCCCTCCTATGAAGTGGAAAGACCCTGAACCTGTTGACGTCCCAACTGCGCTACGCGCCGCTGTTGGCGGTCACCCTCTGGTCGCCGAAACGCTCGTCCGCCGAGGAATCGAGGACGCGTCGATGGCCGAGGCCTTCCTTGACCCGGCGAAGTATCACCCTACCCCGGCCGTCACGCTGCCCGACTTGGAGAAAGCCGTCTACCGCCTCGTGCAAGCCATCGACAAGAAGGAACGGATCCTAGTCTGGGGCGACTTCGACGTGGATGGCCAGACCGCGACAACGCTCCTGGTCTCCGGGCTCAAGCAACTCGGTGCGGTTGTCTCGTACTACATCCCAGTCCGGGAGCGGGAGTCTCACGGAATCAAGGCCCAGAGACTCCTCGAGGTGGCGCCGCCCGATTGCCGGATCCTTCTCACCTGCGACACCGGTGTTTCGGAACACGCGGCTGTTGCCCTTGCCTCCGAACGCGGCCTGGACGTGATCGTTACCGACCATCACGAGCTGCCCCCTGAGCTTCCCAAGGCCTACGCGGTGATCAACCCAAAGCGGCTCCAAACCGGCCATCCCCTGGGGGAGCTGCCTGGGGTGGGGACGGCCTACAAGCTGATGGAGAGGCTTTACGAGTGGTACGCGAGATCCTCCGAAGCGGACTCGTTACTGGACCTTGTGGCGCTGGGCATTGTTGCTGACGTCGCCGTTCTGCGAGGTGACACACGTTACCTCCTGCAGCGAGGCCTGGAGGTGCTCAGGCGAACCCCGCGAAAGGGTCTTCTCACGATGTTCGAGCTCGCCGAGCTCACGCCCGCTTCCCTCACGGAGAACGAGATTGGCTTCTCGATCGCTCCCCGGCTGAACGCCCTGGGGCGCCTGGACGACGCCAATCCGATTGTCGAATTCCTGACCACCTCCGACGTCACCCGGGTCAGGCTACTGGCGGAAAGGTTGGAGGGTCTGAACGCCGAACGGAAGCTCCTGCAAGACCAAGTCTATGCCGCCGCCCGGTCGCAGCTCGAGAACGACCCCTCCCTCCTCGATCCTCGCGTGATTGTCCTCTCCCACCCGAGCTGGCCCGCCGGTGTAAACGGTCTCGTAGCCGGAAGGATCGCTTCCGAATTCGGCCGGCCTGCGATCCTGCTCACGACATCCCCTGGCCAGCCAGCGCGGGGCTCCGCGCGATCGGTGGATAGCGTTGATATCACTGAAGCGATTCGCCAGAATGCCAACCTGGTCATCAGCTACGGGGGGCATGCTGGGGCCGCCGGGCTTTCCCTTGAGCTGGACCGGATTCCGGACCTTCGCCGCGGGTTATCCCGGGCCATCCAGGAAATGGTCGGAGACGTCCTGCCGGAGACCGTTCTGCAGATTGACGGCTACTTCAGTTTCGGGGACCTCTCGCTGGACTTGGTCGGTGAGATCGACCGGCTGGCCCCCTTCGGGCACGGGAATCCTCCTCCCCTGCTTGCAACGCGCGCGGTACGCGTAGCCTCGGCGGCGCCGCTGGGGCGAAACGGAGATCACCTGCAACTGCTCCTCGAGGACACGACCGGTGCCTCCCACCGCGTCATTCGATGGAGCTCCACGGGGCAAGATCTCCCTGAGGGCTACTTCGACCTGGCCTACTCACTGTCGGTCAACGAGTTTCGCGGCAAACGGGAATTGCGGATCACGTGGGTCGAAGCCCGGAAGACGGAGGTCCCTGATGTCGAGATCGCCCTGCGAACGATTGAGGTCGTGGACTGCCGGCAGGCGGAAAATCCGCTGGCCGAGCTTGGAAAGATACTGTCAACTACGTCCGCTCAGGTCTGGGCCGAGGGAGTGGATCCCCCTTCCCCAGACGCAAGAAATCGTCTGGAACTGGCAAGTTCGGAGGCGCTGGTGTTGTGGACCGCCCCACCGTCGGCCGAGCAGTTGCGCGAGGTGCTTGAGCGCGTCCGTCCCAGATCGGTTTACGTCTTCGCGTTCGCAGGCCATAGTGATGACGCGGCGACTTTCCTGAAGCTCCTAGGTGGCACGGTCAAGTACGCGATGCGGACATCGACCCATCCGTCCGCGCCAAGACTGGCGGCGCGGATGGGACAGACTGAGGCTGCCGTACGTAAGGGGCTTGCTTGGCTTGACGCCAAGGGGCTAGTCCAGGCGAGTGAGGCGGATGATGGCGGCCTTCTGTTCAGCGAAGGCAGGTTTCACGACGATGACCGGGCTGAACGTCTCGAGTTAGACCTGAGAGCCTTGTTGGAGGAGACGGCAGCCTATCGCCGCTACCTGAGCCGTGCCTCATCCGGTGAGATCCTCCCCAAGCATGATTGAATGTCTAACCGCGAGTATCCAGAGCATGAAGACATGGAATCATAAGTCGAGAGCTCTCGACAATTGGGGCAAGTCATGGGCGCGACCGATTCTCGGAATCTAGGCAATTTGCCAGAGAAAAGCAGCTGTATCGCACGGTCTGGGAATGCGTCGATTACTCCAACCGATCTCGGCCATCCCAAGGAATTGCTCAGAAGATTCCAGGGAGAATCGTCTCGGACCAGTGAATCGAACGCGATGGAGAATCGTGGCGTTTCCGGTCCTCAATGGACTACACCCCACCACCGGCGTGCAGCATGAATTGGAGGACCCCTGGGTAAACTCGGATGGGGTTTTCGGCCACCACAGGTGCTCCTACCTCATACCGTTGCACTTAGAATTAGAGTCTAGGCTCGAGCACCTCTCGATTCTATGTCCAAATCGCCTGGGACAACCCGCACATCCCCCACCCGTATCAGTCGTCTCAAAACAACCGGCCTCGCCTGCCACAAGGGAGCCACAAGCACACACTTTCTCCCCACCTCGGATATCTGCCGGTACAACTCGAAGCCGCGGGGTCTGGCTACGGGGACGCGAACATCCCTCTCGCGCTCAGGAAAGCGTCTGGCCAACCACTGGATCGCTTTTGGCCACTTCTCGACTGTGCACCCTGGGTAGGGCGAGGAGGAATTGGAGCCGCCACAGTATCTTTATGCACGTCCAAACGCATGATTTCGATGTGCTGGTTCGTAAGACGACATCTCCGAATATGGGCAGGCTCCGTGGCGAAGCGCAGCCTGCTCATCTGCACTTGACGGAGTAGCCCACGGCCAATTATCTGCGTCTATCGGCGACTCGTCCAATTTATCTAGAGTCCCGCGACCCCCATACAGTGACTCATGGAAGTCCCGGCGTTGGCCTTGAGAACAGCAAGTTCTCGATGGCTCGCCAACATAGGGGCTACTTCAGCGCCTCCAGTCACGCACCTGGCTCGACTTCTCTTGCGCCTCCATGACATGGAGGAAACACGCTAGTGCAGAGTCCTAGGAGTCTGTCAGAGAAACAGTCGAAGTGCATATGGACACGGGTCTGCGGGTCGATATACTAGACAGCATGGACAAATCCTTTCGGCCTAGCGACCTGGACCAACCGTTGCTCTTGCCTGCGGATCTCCGCGAGTGGCTTCCCTCGGACCATCTGGCACTTTTTGTGAGTGACGTAGTCGACGCGCTGGATCTGTCGGCGATATATGGGAGCTACGAGGGGGATGGGCGGGGACAACCGCCCTATGGCCCGGCGATGATGGTGAAGTTGTTGCTGTACGCCTATTGTACCGGGCGACCCTCGTCGCGGGTGATCGAGCGGGCCACGCATGAGGACATTGCCTTTCGGGTACTGGCCACCAACCAGCATCCGGACCACGACACGGTGGCCAAGTTTCGCAAGCGGCACTTGGCCGCACTGGCGGGTCTCTTTGTCCAGGTGTTGCGGCTGTGCCAGCAGGCGGGGCTGGTGAAGCTGGGCCAGGTGGCGTTGGACAGCACCAAGATCAAGGCCAATGCCTCCAAGCACAAGGCCATGAGTTACGATCGGATGGTCAAGGCGGAGGCGGAACTGAAGCACGAGGTGGCCGAACTCTTGCGGCATGCACAGGTGGTTGACGATGGCGAAGACGCGCGCTATGGCAAGGGACAACAGGGGGACACATTGCCGGAGGAACTGGCGCGGCGAGAAAGCCGGCTGAAGAAGATCCAGGAGGCCAAGGCGGCCCTGGAACGGGAGTCGGCCGAGCCGAGTCCGTCGCGGAAGAGGTCGGCGCAGGGTGGGAGCCAGAAGAAGAGACCAGATCCTCCGCCCCAGGGGCCGAAGGGAGATGCCCCGGACCCCAAGGCACAAAGGAACTTCACCGATCCCGACTCGCGCATCATGTTTGATGCGACGACCAAAAGCTTTGAGCAAGCGTACAGCGCGCAGATTGCCGTGGATGGCACGGCCCAGGTGATTGTGGCGGCGACCGTGACGCAAGAGGGGAATGACAAGCAGCAGTTGGTTCCGATGGTGGCCCAAGTCATTGAGAATGTTGGCCGTCGGCCCAAGCAGGTGCTGGCGGATGCTGGGTATTTCAGCGAAGCGGCGGTGAGCGACCCCAGCCTGGCCGGGATACGCCTGTATGTGTCGCCCGACAAGGACCGGCATGGTGGCCAAGCGAGAAAGGGGCGCTCGCCAGTTCGCGGCCGCGCGACGGAAAGGATGCGCCGCAAGCTGCGCACGGCCAAAGGGCGAGCCATCTACCGGTTGCGCAAAGCCATTGCGGAGCCGCCCCTGGGGCAGATCAAGGAAGTACGCAAGTTCAGGCGCTTCCTTCTGCGGGGTCTGCCAAAAACGTTCGGCGAGTGGATGCTGATCAGCCTGACCCACAACCTGCTTAAGATGTGGCGGGCTGGACCCCAGCCGGCGCTGGGTTGACATGCACGGGAACCACCGCAAAGGCAACGAAGGCAGGCCCATCTCGCGGAGAGCGCTCACCATCTCCATTCGCCTACCGTTCACTTGTGACCGGCACCTTCGCCCTCCAATGCTCAATGTGTCTTGGAACCTAATCGGGGGCGTTTCGCCGACAGACTCCTAGGGCGTGGAACCCCGGAGGCGGGTTCCGGGGGAGCGCATCCGTGGCGAACTCATGAAACTCGGCATCCAGGTCTCCAGATCAACGGTCCAGAAGTATGTCCGCCTAGCTCGCCCCCACCCCGCCCATGGTCAGAATTGGTCAGTTTTCCTCGGCAATCACGCCCAGATCGTCTGGGCCTGTGACTTTCTCCCAGTCATCGACTTGCTCTTCCGGCAAATCTATGCCTTCTTCATCATCCAACTCGGTTCGCGGCGAGTTGTTCATTTTGGCGTCACCTCCCACCCAACCGACGCCTGGGTGGCACAACAGCTACGGGAAGCGACCCCCTTCGGCCTAACCCCGCGTTTCCTCATCCGCGACCGGGACAGCAAGTACGGCGACGATTTCGCCCGAGTCGCCAAGGCAAGCTCCATTGAAGTCCTCAAGACGCCCTACCGCGCTCCAATGGCCAACGCGATCTGCGAACGATTCCTGGAGAGCGTGAGGAGAGAATGCCTCGATCACCTGTTGATTGTGGGGGAAAGACATCTGCAGCATGTGGTCCGAGAATACGTCCAATACTCTAACCAGGCCCGACCCCATCAAGGGATTGCTCAGAAGATTCCAGGGAGATTCGTCTCTGAGGCGGTGGGACTACAGCAACGCAGAATTATCGCAATTCCCATCCTCAATGGACTACACCATGACTACCGGTGCGCAGGACGAATTCGCTGCCCCCTGAAAAAGATCGGACGGGGTTTTCGGCTAGCACAGGGCTGGCGATCCGGGCCAGGGGCCCGCGCCACCCGTGCCCAGCCCCTCCCAGTCAACGCCGACCACAAGCTCCGAGCCGTTAGAGCTATTCCATTCTAATAACCCGGAGGTCGCTGGTTCCCTGGACTGGCCTCAGGGCAGGCGAGTCCAGCCCCCGCTACCTCAAGTCAAAACCGAGGCGTTTTGAGCCTCGGTTCTGTTTTGTGTGACCTCGTTGTGTCAGGCCAACGCGCCGTAATTCTCGAGGATTCAAGCCTTTCAAGAGACGCTGCTGGTTTATCAGCTCGCATGGCTGGGACGTCTTTTTCATTTCAATTGTCTTTAGGGGAAGTTCGTTATATAGTCAACTCAAATCTCAACCCAAATTGCACATAATGGAAATGCTCTTATTGGATCATAGTTGGGCGTCTGTATTCAGTGATAGTGAAAGGACCTCAAAATGAAGAACCCAAGATTCCAACAATTATTGTTTGCTAGGATATTGGTCATCGGACTCCTGGCGGGTTGCGCCGCACCCACTGTAAAGCCAACTTCGACAATGATGCCAATTCCGACATCTAGACAGATGCTGCTCCCAACCGCCACTATCGACCTTGTGCAGGCTGAGAAATCCGCGACCTTATATGAGCAGGATTTCGAGTCAGGTACCACAGACGGATTCGCGGATAAGAATGGACAATGGTCCATAGTTAATGATACTGGCAGCAATCATATTTACTGCAATGAGATCTCTGATAATTGGCAATCCTTTAGATTCGGTCTTGAGACCTGGACAAATTATGCCATCCAGATGCGGGTGAAGATCCTGGAGCTGAACGTGGATCAAAACGCGGAAGTCTACGCAAGGGTTAATTCAGAGACATCTGGATATAGAGCAAACATGGACCGATCGGGGGCCCGATTATCGTATAACCCCCCGTATAAAGACCTGGGAGGGACTTCTTTTGTAACCGAGGCAAACACATGGTCCACATTTCGAATTGAGGCCGCCGGCAATCGGATCAAGTTCTATATCAACGATCAGCTAATCGCCAATGCTGTGGATGACCAGCGCCTGGCGGGGATGGCGGGTTTTGGAGCCGCACCAAATACCAAGGCATGTGTTGATGATATCCGCGTCTGGGCGCTCACACCGGATGGTCAGATTGCCCAAGCGCCGCCCGTGGATCAGGTTGTCGTGAGTAATCCACTTTCAAAATATGAGGGCGATTGTGTCTTTTGTTTTGTGGATGGCAGCGATCCTTCTATGCCAGTATGGAATGACAAATTGCAAGGCTTCGAGCCGCAATCCGGTGATACCAGGGAACAAATCGTTCTAGACGAGAGTTTTACCGTTCCGGCAGGTCAAACGGTCACTTTTGAGAACAAAATTATCTTTGTCAAGCCTCATCAAAGACGCGATATTCAAGCATATGGAACATTGGTCATTAAAAACTCGCTCTTGATTTGGGTGCAGACCGAGCATCAAGAAACCGAGCTGCGGATCAAGAAAGGCGGCAAGTTGTCCATTGAGAATTCCTATTCTTTTTCGGGAAATCAGTTTTGGGTTAACTGGAATTATGAAGATGGCTCAACGATTTCATTTGATCACTTTGTCGGCGATCCATGGACTTCGCTGTCGGGAACGGTCAACTACAGTGCAATTAACTTCTCCACCGTCCATGTCACCATCTTCGGTAATGTCAAGAACACCAGCATCAAAGTATCCGATGCTCACAATGTCTGGTTGGAGCTCTATCCTCCTGCCGGGAATTATGTTATGACCTTGCCCGTGAGGCACCAGTGGGCTGACTGGAACATATCGGATAGTTGGCCGGGTACGGTCATTGCAATAACCCATTCATACATTTACGAAAGCGATATGAGTATTAACAACGATGTTCATGTCACCATTATGGATACTCCAAGCGGTTTCGGTTTGGGTTGGTCAATTTCCAAGGATACTCCTGGATATGTGGATTGCGAACTAAAAGGCTTGGGCGATCCTGAGAAGGACCAGGGGGTGTTCTATGAAGACGCAACCTGGGATCTGCCTTGCAACAATTCGTCATTGAACGTAAAGAATTCTCTCTTGCTAAGGGCATGGCCTGTTACATATGGGTATATTCATCTTAAAGTCTATGATTCCAATCTGGTTGATCCAAGGAACTACGGTCCACCAGCCACTTATGAAATCTATGATTCGACCATTGACCATGTCGCTGCCTATGGGGGTGGATTGATCTATGTCGAAAATTCGAAAATTCGATATGATGTGGAAGTTAATGGTTCAAATTCAATTGTGTATGGCTATGGGATCTCGGCCAGGGATCCAGGAACTAACTTTGCGATAATGAAGGAAAGCGGGGGTAGGTATATTGAATTGAAATCTCCCGGAGTGCCGTGGTAATAATATGCATAAAATGAAACCCCTATTGTTGCGTGTCAGAGCATTTGACACACAATTAGGGTCATAGTTAAGAGTCAGCTGGTGTTGATTCACTTTAGACCGCCGAGCTGAACCGCAAACCGCCGTAGTGAATTATTCAACAGTAGCGTTCCACCGGTTGATTATCCCTTATGCGTTGTAAATGTACTCTCGATAACCTGAATAGACTACCGGTATGAATTTCCCTTGACAAAAATGTCTGTGGAAATCGTTAGGCTTGCGAAATGGGCAGGCCTTCGTTGCCTTATTACCGCTATGTCGGCGCTGTCCTGGCCGAAAACCCCATCCGTCCGAAAATGGGCCTGGATTGGACGTGCACAATGCTCACCTATCATGGATTCTGACCGCCTATCTAGGGATCAACTCGCGGCCTTCGTGATTCAATCAATCTCGGCGCGTTGACAAACGCGCCCATCAAGAGGTACTCTTGGGCTCACACTTACGGATCAACCTCGTTGGGCTCGAGGATACTGAACGACGGATGGTACCCTCAAACAGCTGGGAATCCTGTTTGAGGCCCCCTCCCCCAGGTTGGGGCTCATAACCCGGAGGTCGGTGGTTCCCTGGATTGGCCTCAGGGCAGGCGAGTCCACCCCCCGCTACCTTTGAAGAACCGTAGCCCACTAGGCTACGGTTCTTTTATGAGCCCGGTATGCTGAGATGGCGAAAATTCTTCCAACGAGGAGAAACCGCCATGAACCGCAGTACACCGGGCTCGTCAGGTCACCGTAGCACGCCAGGTTCAACCCTTGA
>Ga0208321_1000209_pt1 | contig 55828 bp, 48 predicted proteins | sample June2015DPH_4_15_FD_184692 | JGI IMG/M metagenome (GOLD analysis project Ga0208321, IMG submission 184692) | Peatland microbial communities from SPRUCE experiment site at the Marcell Experimental Forest, Minnesota, USA - June2015DPH_4_150... | ecosystem: Environmental > Terrestrial > Soil >... | reverse complement strand
CCGAAAGGGAAGACTCCGGCTGCTGGACCACGCCGCCAAGGTGGTCCGTTCCTCGGCCGACAGAATAATCGGAGCTGCGACTCGGCTCATGTCCTCAAGCATATCGGCCTTATCTGTATAAGTCAAGGTAATTATGGGACACTACACTAGCCGCATTCGCACTCATCATCCGGCAACTACTCCAGCCGTTCCAGGATTACCAGAGTGCTGTCGTAGTCTCCGGTGAGATTCAGATTCAGCCCGTGGCGCATCAGATAGGCGCCGCTCAAAGCTTCCTGCTTTTCAACGAGCTTGTCATCAAGCGGCTTCACCCGGTACGTCGCGTTTTCATCAAGCCCGCGCAAGCAGACGGTGGGAGCCGGGCGCAGGTATTGCTGGGAGTGGAGGAATGCGAACAAAACCGCCTGCTTTCCGTCAGCGGAGACATATTGATTCGCCGTCAGCCCACCCTGGCGGGGAGAGAACAAGCGGTAGAGGTCCCCTTCTTGCACCGTTTCGCGGATGCTCTTGTAGGTGCCGATCATGCGGGTGGCGAGAGCAAAATCCTCTGCTGTCCACTTGTTCAGGTCAGCCCCGACGCCCAGCGCCCCCTGCATCGCCACCAGGAAACGGAATTGCAACGGCGTAGAGCGCCCGTTCAAATTAGGAACATCGGTAACCCAAGCCGACATGACCTTGGAGGTATACGCGTAGCTGAAGCCCTCCTGGATTCCCAGGCGATCGAAGGCCTCAGTATTATCGGAAGTCCAGACGATGTTGACGCGTTCCAGAATGCCCAGGTCCACGCGCCCGCCGCCTCCGGAGCAGGCCTCAATTTCAAGGTTCGGGTGCTTGGCGCGCAAGCGGTCGATGATCTCGTACACGTTGCGAACGTACTTCACCCAGATTTCCTTTTGCTCCGCAATGGGAACTTCCGCCCAGCCCGGCTCACCGAAATGCCTGTTCATGTCCCACTTGATGTATTTGATGTTGTTCTCGGAAAGCATCTTGTCGAGCACACCGAAGATGTATTCCTTCACATCCTCGCGGGCCATGTTAAGAACAAGCTGGTTTCGAGCCTCGCTGCGCGGACGTCCCGGAAAGTTCATCGCCCAGTCGGGGTGATGTCGGTAAAGGTCGCTGTCAGGGTTCACCATTTCCGGCTCGAACCACAGGCCGAAATCCATGCCCAAGCTGTTCACGTAACCGATGAGCGGCTGTAGGCCGTGGGGGAACTTTTGCGCATTCACGTACCAGTCGCCCAGGCCGGCGTGGTCATCGTTGCGCTTGCCGAACCAGCCGTCGTCCATCACGAAAAGCTCCACGCCGAGTTTCGCGGCCTTCTCCGCCAAGGCTTTCTGTCCTGGCTCGTTCACGTCAAAGGTGGTTGCCTCCCAGGAGTTGTAGAGCACCGGCCGCACATGCGGATGGGCGTGGTCGGGAAGAATTTGGTTGCGCTCAAAACGGTGCATTAGCCGCGAGGCTTCACCGAACCCGCGACTGCTGAAGCCACCGTAGTAAGGCGGCGTGCTCAGGCTCTCGCTCGGCTTGAGCGGCCAAGAGAAATCAAAGTCGTTGTAGCCGCCGGTCACCCGCACTTGGTGGGCGGCAGGCGTGTCTTCCACCACCAGTTTCCAGTTGCCGCTCCAGCCGAGGGCGCCGAACCACACGCGGCCGTGTTCCTCGTCGGCCTCTCCCCCTTCGTCGATGGCGAACCAGGGATTCAATTGGTGGCTGGTGTTGCCGCGGCGGCTTTCCAAGACCTTCTCGCCAGGATGAAGGGGTTCCCGCACCAGTTGTGTTTCGCCCGCCCAACGCCCGGTGAGATAGGTGAGCCGATATCCCTCCCCTGTGGGCACGTACCAGACCCCCGACTGCGCGCTCTCCACGGTCACGACCTGCAGCGTCCGATTCTCAATTTCCACCTGCTTGCGGATGATGTCTTCTTTAGGAAATACCTTGTAGGTGAGTTTTACAAACAGTTCATATTGAATATCCCTCAGACGGATTTCCAGGGTGTCGCCGCGGATCTCGTGACTCGCGTATTTCAACACCAGGTCACGGACGCCCGATGCCAGCGTCACCTTCAAGGCGGGCTCGTTGTAATACCGGCCGCCCCATCCGGGGTATTCAAGATTGCTCATGCCTTCCTGAGAATCAAAGGAATTGTATTCAGGGCGCAGACGCGCGGCGGTAAGGTCATGGTCGCTCTCGAGCTTCCCCCCCCAGTAGAGCGTTTGCAGCTCGTCGCGTTCATTGAGCCCCATCACATAGGAGGTTTGCGCGGTCGTGAGGACCCACAGGCGCAAATTGGCGACATAACGCACCGGCGCGGTGCCCATCGTCCCCTCCCCGCAAGCCCGGCCGGGCGCGAGCATCATTGCAACCATCAGTGCCCCAAGCATAACGGCTTTACCCAATCTTTCCGCTTCCGTGGCTTTCATGCATTCCTCCTGAAGTAGCGCGGACCTGTTTTATAGGTCCGCGGCTTTTTATTGTCAACATGGGACGAGCCGCAGCAAGCGCGGACCTGTTTTATAGGTCCGCGGCTTTTTATTGTCAACATGGGACGAACCGCAGACCTTCAAAACAGGTCTGCGCTACACCTCTGGATAACGTTCGACCTTTTCGCGAAGCGCGGACAAGTGCGGCATAGCCACGCCCAGGTTCTCGCCGGTGTTGAGCACATCGAAGTAATAGCGTTTCATTTCCTCCGGGCTGTAGGCGAAGTGACTCCCCCTGAGAAGGCGTCGACCCTTTTCAGTGAACCGAACGGCATAAAAATAGGCAAGGCCCGCAAGCCAGGCAGGCATATTCAAAACACTTCTCGCGTCGGGATAACGCCCCAGGTCGACGCCACGGGCCGCAACCACATGCAATGCTTCCCGAGTGGCCAATGCCCCCAGCTTCAAGGTCTTGAAACTCCGCGTCGCTTCGGCTATCCCTCCCGCCCAAAGGGCGATTCCTATAGTGCCAGCATTGATAGCATGGTGTACCCAGAGCCATTCGATGATGTTGGGTTTAATGTCCAAGGTGAAACCTGCCCGTTGGAACAATTCCGTCACGGCCTTGAATTTCTCCGGATCGGAGCCTTCCAACATTCCAAAGCGCACCGTAGGGTTCACGGTTGCGATAAGGATACCCTGAGCATCGGGGCCACCACTGGCGGCGGAATAACCCCAGAGGATTGAAGATCGCGGCAGAAGGCGGTCAATCTCCCCCGTTCCATCCCAATTAGCGGTGAACAGTAGAAAAGTGGCGCCAGGTGCACCGGGCAAGTATTGGCGGATGGCCTCAGCCGCCTGGTAGTGCTTGGTAGCGACAATCACGAGGTCAAAGCCGTCTAAAGGGCTGATCTGCCCAACTGTCTTGGCAGCATACGTCACCCCGGTGTTTCTCGGGTAGCCGGGCCGCAAGTCCAGCAGGTCCAGGGTGTCGGTGCCAGGAAGCCCCTCCTTGCGCACGACATGGGTGACATCAATGCCCGCCTTGGACAAGGCCCAGCCGTAAATTGTTCCGACCACACCCCTGCCGATGATAAGGGTTTTCATGACGTTCTCGCTTGGCGCTGACAATTCTGTACGTTTCCGGTGAAGGAAGCAAGTGTAGCGTGGACCATAGACCGAATCATGTGCGTGCTCCTTTCGGGAGGGACATTCAAAGGGGAAAGTAAACCGAGATGAGCACTATTGACCAAACGGGTGTTCCGAACGACACAGACAACGCATCAGCTTGACTGTATAAGAGAAGTGGTTCATTAACAGGTTAGCCAGCTCGGAACCAGAAAAAGGAGATTCCAGATGAAAACAATCATGTCCTGCCTGGCGCTAGTCGCTTTGGCAGTGTTCACGTCAGCCGCGTTCGCCCAGGAGCCAGCGCCAGCCCAGCCGGCAGCGCCAGCCCAGCAGGCAGCGCCAGCCCAGCCGGCAGCGCCAGCCCAGCAGGCAGCACCAGCCCAGGAGCCAGCGCCAGCCCAGGAGCCAATCCTCACTTCCGCGGAAGCGAAGTTTGACACGACCACAGACAATAAGGATCAACAAACCAAACTGGATGTTTACGTCAAGAACAGTGACGGGCATGAAGTCGCTAAGTCCGAAGGCAATGAAGGCCGTTGGAACAAGAATTCTACCCACACCGTCACGTTACAGGTCGAGGGCAGCCCAACGAAAGGAGAAATCGGGAACGGCAGCGTTACGCTGACTCTCCACCCGCAAAGAAGGAACAAATGGTCGTTCAACTACACAGTTACTCTCAAGTTCTCTGATGATACTTTCATCACCAGAGGATTTACCGGCTGTTACTTGACTGATCATGACCCAGCCCGGACGGATTCCCTTAAGTGATACCGGGGGCCTAGCCAAGCCAAGTGGCGCCCTACCAGGGCAAGCCAAGGGGGGGGAATCCCGTGACTTCCACACGGCCGCCTTCCTTGATGCTGACTGCGTCCTCCGTGCCTCTCAAGCTTTAACACGGAGCACACTGAGCCTCTCAGTGACCTCCGTGTTGAAGCTCTTCTGACCACGGAGGACACGGAGACACTACGCACAGCAGGAAGAGTCTTCGCGGCGCGAGAAGAAGATGAAAACTAGTCGTACAGGGCGGTTTCCCCATCGCGCCCGCCAGGGCCTGTGGGGTCGGAATTAGTAGGGACGAACTGAGTTTGGCCCTGCGGCTCTTCCAGCGGCGCGGGCGCTTGCCGCGCCGCAGTGGCCCTGACCCCGCAAGGCGGGGTCAGCACGCGATGGCACCGCACAAATGCCGACCCCGCCCTGCGGGGTCGGCGCTACATTTGCCTCACTGCGCCTCGAACCAGGCGATCTAAAAACTTTCCCTTATCCGCGCCGCCAAAACCACGGCGCAGTGGAAAAGCCGCAAAGCCTGCCCTGAGCAGAGCGAAGGGGCTGGAGAGCGAGCCTTGCGCTACATTTTCTCTTGCGCGCCTCCCCATGCGCCGCACTCGCCACTGCTTTCTTGGCCGTGGTTGAGCTTCCGGTCCTACTACCTCAATGATTCGTCGGTTCTGAGTATGGATCGGCTCGCCTGGATTCGGTCTTGTCCGTGGGCCGCAGAGCTGCGTTCTGCGCCAGCCTGCGCGGTTATCGGATTGTGAACGACAGTCCTCAAGTTTTCCGGTCTGGAAGCTTGATACCCAGATTTGCAAGAGTCTTGTCGAAAGTCCCGGAAAGAACCATCTGTGTAAATATCTCGTACGGGTCATGAACGTCCCCAGCCTTCCTGGGGCTCTCTGAAATATAGAGAATTACTATCTTGCGGTATTTTGAGGAAGCTACGCAGCAGATCCGCGTTCTGCCCTTCTTGATGCGGAATATGTTGGAAAGATGACCAGACAAGGACTTGTTTGGGTTTAAAGGATCATGGGGGATGATTCTGGTGACGGCCTCATCGACCATGTTAAAAAGCTTCACCTTCGCGTTCGAATCGTCCCCCGCATCGAGACACGCTTGGGCATCTTCGTAAAGCTTTCTGTATACCCTTTCAGCGGTCTCGGTTAATTCAACCTCAAATTCGGCAGAAGACACGGGTGTGCTCCAGATTTCACCTCTTCTTGCCTAGCGAAGCCTTGATCTTCGAAAGCGGTTTCGTTCGTCCTGCCTCGAAGTCCTTCAGTCCGGCCAGAAGTGCAGCCGTCTCCTCCTTGTTTGTCAACAGTTCAACAGTAGCCATCAGTGATTCGAGTTCGTTTTGGAGAATCAGATACTTTTCGTACTTCACCAACACGGCCAGCGGCGTGTCGTTTTCTTGTAGAACGAGGGTCTCCTCGATCTTCCTTAGGTCGTCGGAATTGAGTTTCCGTAGCTTGCTGACACCAACATGCCTGACATTGGGGTCAATCTTCGGAATGTTCAAACCTTGCAACGTCAAAGTGTTTTTCCTCCTTGCTGGAGGTGCTCGTTTTTTGTCCTCCGAGTTTTAGATGCGCATGTCGCGCGCATTGCATAACTATAGACAGTATTTTGCCAGTCATCAAGTACAAATGTTGTCTTTGCACTAGCAAGGATTTGATCTTACAGGATTGCTCTATTGCCAATAATCTGTACGTGGGGCCCTGTCGGAATGGGATTTCCTCGGTCGTAGGCTGGCGCAGAGCGCAGCTCTGCGCTTCAGCATGCTATATTAGCGCTGGTCATGCCGACCTCCACCGCGCATCTCGGGCCTTAGCTGGTCCTTGTATATACAAAGGAAGTCTTCGATCTCGTACGGTTCGAGAACCGCGAGTGCCTTCGGCAAGCCGCGTGGATCAAGCGAGTCCGCTCGCCAATCCAGACCCAGGTTACGGGCGCCGTCGCGTGTCCCTCTGTGCAGGTAAACGCGCTTCGGCATTCGACCCAGGCGAGCACCGATGCGCAGTGCTGTGTCGTAGTAATAAAGTTCTGCCAAGCCCCGAATACGCTTCAGGTGTTCTTTGATCAGGTTGTGGAGTTGGTCGAACGAATCGCACCGGCGTAGCTCCTTGGCTGCATCCCAAAGAATGCTTCTTGCCTTGCGAAGCAGGGACCCTCTCAACCGCCTCTGGTGACTGAAGCGTTTTCCGCATTCGTCTTTGGCTAGGGTAGCCCTGTCAAGCGCCTCTTCAAATGGCTGTCCGCACCGGCCCCTGAGTTCGACCTGAGCGCGACGGCGGTAGCGCAAAATGTAATCCCGAACCATCCCGCGCAGGCTGCGAGGTATCTGCCCTTTGTGCCCGCAGCTTGGGGTGGGAAAGCACGATTTCATATTTCCGCCCTAACCTCGTTCGCAGGTCGCGCCGCCGACGTCCTATTACCGCCAAATCCTGGGAACGCCGAAGACAATCCCTGCGAGACCGGCCAACGCGAAGATCAAGAAGATAACGTTAAAACAGTCGGAGTAGGTGAAGCAAGTGTAGCGCGGACCTGTTTTGTAGGTCCGCGGCTTTCCGCTTCAAATTCTCGCGTTCTGATCGGCCGGCAAACGCACGCGGTCAATGGTCAGCCCGCACCGGCTCTGCTGTTCGGTGGCGTCGACGCCCGCGTAGTCAGGGAAACTGGACCTCAATGATTCGTCGGTTCTGGGTATGGATCGGCTCGCCTGGATTCGGTCTTGTCCGTGCGCCGCAGAGCTGCGCTCTGCGCCAGCCTGCGGGTGTCGCTCCTCTCCGCATAGATTGCATAAGGCGGGATGTATGCGTCCCGCCATAGCGTGGATCTGTCCTGACCAGGCCGTGGATGTGCCACTCGCGCCTCTCCGCTGTCCGCATAACAGGGCGGTCGCCACGGGTGGGGGATCGCGCTATCAGCTGTGCCATCCTTCCATCAGCCAACGACGGAGCGTCGGGAAGCCCAGCTTTATACAAGTCCGACACCAGTCGACGTACTTATCAGGATACCCTTTCCAGTATTCTGGGAGGACGGGATCGCCGGAATTCTTAAACGCCAGGGCCAACCATTCCACGCACCATGCCAACGGATATAGGATCGGCAACATGATCAGGACGAGAGTGGCGAGCATGAAACTCAACCCGACAATCCACCACCAAATGCAGGCCACCCATAAACCCCCGAGAGAGACGACGACCGGGAGACGCAACAAAATCCCGACCAGTCTGCGGAATTGAGGTAGGTGGGCTACCATGGGACGCAGAGTAAAAGACCACACTCGCGGCCACGGTTAATCCCCCGTTCGGATTAACGGTGGGTTCCTGAACGCCGGAAAAGCCCAGGGCTGGAATAGCATCAACCGGGCTACCCGCGGAGGGCGTGTCGCTGCGCGACATCGCAGACTGCACAAACCAGCAGTTTGCGCCAGCCGGCCAGTCTTGATGCGTCGTGGACCAGCCCCGATGTTCGTCATCGGGATGCGTCGCCGGCCAATACAATTGAATAGAGGCTTTCGGCGCAGACCCGGTGGGCGCACACATCGCGTGGCGTAATTCGAGGAGCCTCAATAATAATTTGCGCGAATGAGTCCTCGACCCCGATTAGCCCTATGCGATGCCGGTACAGAAGTAAGCGGTCCACGCGAGGGACTACTGCCATGGGTACCGCCACATAGCTACGGTGCGCGAAGAGTGTGTATCTCCGCGCCTGCAATATCGCATCGGACCAGCGGTCGATCTTTGCTTCTACCGCCACGATTTCGGCCGCCGGATTTGGCAAGCGACCAAGAAGCCAGTATCTCCCCTTCTTTTCAAGGACGAGACCTCTTTTGATTAGAGCTCTCAGTGCCTTATGTCTTAGGCTGCTTGGCGCTAAGGCGACGCGCTGAGCCAGAGTCTCAAATGAAAGACTTCGCTTTGAGGGAATCCGCAAAAGAACCTCGATTACGCGGCGGTCCTCTAAGGGGGGACGCTGACCACCCCGCGTCCGTTCTTCGTAGGAGGCTCTTGAGACAACCATGCCGACGAGGTCTGCTATACCATACCCACTTCTGTATTCCCGAAGCCAAACATCCAAACGATGATAGTTGGCGACCGCGTCCCCTATAGGTGCGATCATTCTGGACTCGACACGGATGCTCATTTGATCCCCGAAGAACTGACACTTCGGAAGATATTCTGCCATGTTTTCAGGTGCTGGTACATCCCCGGACGCAGGTCGACCTTCATAGCGCGCCTAATACGCTCGCACTCCTTGATTGCTTTCTCAACTCGATCCAGAAACCAACTGACCCGCTCGGAACGTGATTTCATGTCGTTGATTTCAGCTACTTCGCTTGTTCTGGCCCACAGGTAGTGAGGCTTGCTGGCCCTTTCAAGGTCGGTCCGACCCCATCCGGAAATGAATGGGTTTGACGGGCGTAAGTGAGAGTTCGCATCATCACTCAGAATTTCCGACGCGAGCGCCACCGGCAGAGTGAGAAGAAGCTGGGGGATGTAGAATCGCTTGGACATGTCGTACGGACCCACACTTCGATTAGCCAAGAGATCAGCCTCCGAGAAACTTGCCAACGAGGCGATACCCGTTGTCATTCCGTCGACGCCCAGGCAAAGTAGCCCAATGCCGAGCGTGCCAACTCGGCAGGCGAAAACGGGTTGGCCGAGGTCCTGGAAGCCCGCAAGCAGGGCAGCGTAAGACTTCAATTGGAGTGGGTTGGTTGTCCGCTCATCAATGTTATCCACAAAAAACAGAAAGCCGTCCATGCGGGCGCGAGAATACCTGTTGAGCAAGGTCAGCCTGTTGTTCTCAACTGCGTAAGCTTCGATGTTTAGTGAAAGCCCTCCGTAAACTGGCTTAGGACGCGCTTTCTCATGTCCGTAGGCGGCCGCCTCTTCCATCAACTTGATGTCGACATCGATCCAAGGAGAGGACAGATCGCGTGCATAATGGAAGGGGGCGACCAAGATTGAGCATTCCCATTTCAACTGCCAGTCTATTGTGCCTCGGGCATATTTCTGGAGTGCTTGCAAGGACCGGAGCGAATTCGCGTCAAGGACATTGTTGGGATCAGGGACATAAGGAAGCTTGACAACACCCTCTGTCTGCGCGAAGGATGAGTACGGCAACCGATATGTGACCGGATCGAACATAAAGGAGAGTCCCATTTGTCGATATTCATTGAAAGAGTTCTGATACCTTGGGAGGAAGTTTGCGGGGAATTCAAACCCATCCATCCGGCCGCCCGCATTCAAGAACATTCGTATGTTCTCCACGCCCTCATTGTGTAGCAGCCGGAAGAAACACCGCTTCGGATGAGGCAACCGCTTCGTGCGACGCGGGGGCCCTGGTGCAGGCGCCATATAGAACGTCGTCCCCAGAAGCGCCTGCTTCAACTCATCGTGATTCAGGTTGCGCTGGTATGGCTGTTTCATCAAAAGGGTAAGGATCAGGTTCTCCAGTTCAGATGACACCTTGCCGTTTCGCCTCGTTGGAGCGATCGGGGGCTCATTTGCCACTTTTCCGTAAAGTTCCAGGGGCTCTTGCGCATCGAAGGGATACGCGCCCTTTGTCACCAGGTAGTAGAGCATCACGCCAAACGAATAGAAGTCGGCCCGGTAGTCGATTAGCTCTCCCCTGAGGATCTCTGGGGCGACGTACATTGGAGTTCCAATCGGTTGGCCGGGCAGTGTGGTCAGGGTTGTGTAGTCGAGCATTTTTACGAGGCCGAAGTCGAGCACCTTCACCTCGCCGCTATCCGTGATGAACACATTTTGCGGCTTCAGGTCTCTGTGGACGATGTTCAGCGCATGAATGGCCTTCAGAGCCTCGAGGACTTGTAGGAGGTTTTGCTTCAGCGTGCTCTCAGGAATGTCGCGAGAAGCGTCTTGGAAACGTTTCGCTAGGTCCTTCCCCTCAAGGAACTGCAGCACAATGTAAAAGCGAACTTCCTCACCGAGCATGTCTTGGCCGGCATCTATGAGGCGAACCACATTCCGGCTCTGTACCTTCTGAAGGGACCTCACTTCACGCTTGAATCGCTCAGCGTCGTAACCGGCCTGAATAGCCTCCTCTTTGATTAGCTTCAGGGCGAATATCTTTCCGCCCTTCGTCGCTCGAAACGTCTCGCCAAATGCTCCCTTACCGAGCAGCTTGCCGATTTCATAACCAGCTATGGTCGCCATAGGCTACGTGTCCTTTCCGCTTGGTTGGGCATCCCGACGACCTTGCGCGCGGCAGAGCCTATCCCGAGCACGCGGTGCCTGTAGGGTCTCGCGATGCGGCCCACGCAGATTACCGCCGCGTTACCACTCCTGTATACATCTGCTCGCAGGGGAAGGCAAGGGGGAAAGAACAGCAATTATGAATGATGAATTATGAATGGCGAACGGAGGAAAGCAGAATTCGGAAATCAGAAGTCAGAAATCAGAAGTCAGAAATCAGAAATCAGAAGGCAGAAGGAAGACGGAAGGCGCGCAGCAAGCGGGAGGCAGGGGGTGGTGGATGGGGGCAATCGAAAATCCAATCCAAAATCCAAATCTAAAATCTAAAATCTAAAGTCTAGAATCTAAAATCCAAAATCCAAAATCTAAAATTGCCCTAGCCCCGTTTTCTCAACGGACTACTGACGACTGACCCGCCGTGGCGGGACAACTGACGACTGACCACTTCCGCTTCAGCCGACATCTTCCATCTGAACCAGGGGAATCAAACTTTGGATGAGCGCCAGATCGGCCACCTTGCTCCCTTCCATCGTCACCGCTGCGGCACTGGCGGCCATGGCGAGGCGGAATGACTCGCGAAATGAAAGGTGTTTCAGTTCTCCATACGCTAAGGCTGCCACCATTGCATCGCCGGCTCCGACGCTGCTTCGCGGGGGCACGGCTGGGGGGCGGGCCGACAGCAGATCCTGCCTGGTAGCCGCGATCGCACCCTCCGCCCCCAGAGAAATCACCGCTTCTTCGGCGCCCATTTCAAGCAATTTGCGGGCGGCCTCGGCCAGCTCGCGGCGGGTCCTCAATCGCACTTGAAGCAGTTCTTCAACTTCCGCCCGATTGGGCTTGAGCAAAAGGGGTTTGGCTTCGAGTCCGTGCCTCAGAGCGAGTCCTGCTGTGTCTAGCATGCACTTTGCCCCCAAAGCTCTTGCAATGGTGATGAGTTCTGCAAATGTCTCGGGCGGGGCTCCGGGCGGCAGGCTTCCGGAAAAGACCATCACGTCACAACGGGGGCCATATTCTCTGATCTTCTGTTTCATCGCTTCCAGGTGTTCAGGAAGCACTTGAAAGCCGGGTTCGTTGAGTTCGGTTTCTGTCCTGTACACGGGATCGTGGATTTTCAGGTTTACGCGCGTCTCACCCGGGACGTTAATGAAGTCCGCGGGAATGCCGTTGGCGGCGAGCGCCTCGAGGATGAAGTGGCCGTTGCTTCCCGCCACAAACCCCAGCGCGCAAACTTCTGCCCCAAATTGCTTCACTGCTTTGGCGACGTTGATTCCTTTGCCGCCAGCGTCGGTTCGCCTCACTTCTCCTCGGTTGGTCTTGCCAACCTCAAAGCGCGGAACCGTGAGGCTTCTGTCAATGGCCGGATTCAACGTGACCGTTACAATCATGTCGCCATCTCCTGTGGCACGGGATGGGGAACAGGAGAATAACATGCAACCGAACGCTATTCCAGATTCCCTCTTCACGCGCTGAAGAATCACCCTACCCCTGCGCGAGTTGACCCAGTTCGTGGGGATGGTTCCCTCCCATCAGAGGCGCCCATTCACAAACGATGGGCCGAGGGGAAAAAAACAGCGCACTCGCGGCTTGCTGTGCAATTAAAGCCATGACAAATAGACCATAAGGCATGGTGTCATATAGGGGCCAATTTCATGCCAGATATGTCCGAAAACCTGGACGGATATTGTTGCATATTTCAACATAAGCCCCTTTTTTGATGATTGCGTTTGGTCTACGGCTTGCAAGGCTAGGTTAATGGTGCGGTTGAGGCAGAACCACCAATGGCCGAGCAAGCATCCCTGATTTTCCTGGCAAGGTTTCTTCCCTCACGCGGGACAAACCTTAATGCATCGCAGGGTTTTCCGGCTACAGACTTGGCCAGGACAATTTCAAAGCGCGGCACGGCCGCAACCAAAAGCAGATTCTTCGCTACGCTGCGGTCCGCTCAGAATGACATGTCATCCTGAGTCTGCCGCCGCGGATTATGTCATCCTGAGCCCGCCTTGCGGGAGAAGGATCTGCTTTTCTTCGCGCCGCGCGAAGATGTTGCCGCCTGGTGCTACAGGGCATGTCACCACAAGGTCGTATATTCTGTTTGTAGGCGTTTTCTCAGTCGAATAGGAGGCTCGATTCTTATGGCACAAGGCCTTCCCCGAATTTCGGCGAACGTGGTTGTTCCCAAGCCTTCCTTACAGAAGGTTTTCGACAACTTACGTGTTTCCGGCTTCAGCCTCATCGGCCCGACAGTGCGTGAGGGCGCGGTGGTGCTCGATGAGATTGCGGGGGTTGAAGATCTTCCGCTGGGCTGGACGGCAGAACAAGGGCCAGGCCGTTACCGCCTGAAGCAGACGCGCCATCAGGAATACTTCAGTCACGGCGTGGCGCCTCAGAGTTGGAAAAGGTTTCTCCATCTGCCGCAGGTCAAGCTGTTTTCGGTGGAGAAGACGGACGGGAAATGGGTGATGAAGGCGGCCGAGGAAACGATACCGCTGCGCGCGTTCATCGGTGTGCGTGCCTGTGAGGTGGCCGCGATTGGCATCCAGGATCGCGTTTTTCTCAGTGGCGAATTCAGGGACCCCCATTACGCGCGCCGGCGGGAGCGTATTTTCATCCTGGCGGCTAACTGTGGACGGGCCTTCTCCACTTGTTTCTGCAGCTCGATGAAGACCGGTCCCAAAGCAACGGAAGGTTTTGACTTGGCCGTGACCGAACTGCCTGATGCCTTGGTGATGGAAGTGGGTTCCGAAATGGGTTCGGAGATGCTTCGTGACACTCCCTGGGAGCCCGCCATGGCTTTCGATTTGGGCCGCGCGGCGCAGACCGTGCAGAATGCCGAACGCGGAATCGAGCGCCAGCTCAGGACGGATGACCTGCCCAAGTTACTCTATGACAACCTCGAGCATCCCCGCTGGGATGACGTGGCGGCGCGTTGCCTGAGCTGTGGCAACTGCACGCAAGTTTGCCCCACCTGCTTCTGCGTCACCGTAGAAGACACCTGCAACTTGAAAGCGACGGTCGCGGATCGGACGCGCGTCTGGGATTCGTGTTTCGTGCGGGAGTTTTCGCACGTTCATGGCGGCAATATCCGGCCCACCATTCGGTCGCGTTACCGTCAATGGCTGACACACAAACTGGCTTCCTGGATTGACCAATTCGGGATTTCAGGGTGCGTGGGTTGCGGACGATGCATCACCTGGTGTCCCGTGGGAATTGACTTGACCGAAGAAGTTAAAGCTATTCGCGAGAAGGTTCAACGATGAGCTTAGCACCTGCCCCTGCACAACTGCGGATGATGCCGGACCCGATGCTGCCCCATCCGGCGGTTATCGAGGAAATCCAATCCGAGGCCTACGGTATTTCGACCTTTTCCTTGGTCTTCACGGACCCCGTTCAGGCTTCCACCTATCGCTTCCAAGCCGGGCAATTCAACATGATTTACCTGCCCGGGTTCGGAGAAGTTGCCATCTCGATTAGTTCCAACCCCAGTGCGCCCCAGGTGGTGGGCCACACCATTCGTTATGCGGGCAGCGTTACGCGCGCGCTAGGGCGCCTCAAGGTGGGTGATATGGTCGGGGTTCGAGGGCCCTATGGCAGCGCCTGGCCTCTTGGGAAAGCGCTGGGCAAGAGCGTGGTCATCGTGGCGGGCGGGATCGGGTTGGCGCCGCTGCGCCCGGCGCTGTTCTCGATTTTGCGCCACCGCGAGGATTACGGCAGGGTGGTGCTGCTCTGCGGCGCTCGCACGCCTGCCGATCTTCTGTACACCGACGAATTCGCACGCTGGCAGGCCGGCGGCGTGGAGCTCCATACCACCGTGGACCTGGCAGACGAGAACTGGCGTGGCCAAGTGGGAGTGGTTCCCGCGTTGTTCTATCGCATCCGCGTTGACCCTAAGCAGACGTTGGTGATGACCTGCGGGCCGGAAATCATGATGCGGTACGTGATCTATGAAGCGCTGGCACGAAGGATCCCCAAGGAATCCATCTACCTCTCCATGGAACGAAACATGAAATGCGCCATCGGCTTCTGCGGCCATTGCCAGTTCGGCCCAACATTTATTTGTAAGGAAGGCCCCGTGCTGAATTTTGCTGCTATCGAACCTTTCTTTGGCAAGGAGGACTTCTAATATGCCTCCAGACGCTCGTCCCAAGCTTGCCGTTTTCAAATTCTCTTCCTGCGATGGCTGTCAACTGGCCGTCTTGAATCTTGAAGACGAGTTGCTGAGCCTCGCGGGTGAGGTGGAGATCGCGTACTTCCTGGAGGCCCGGTCTCAAATCTTGCCCGGCCCGTACGATGTGGCGCTTGTGGAAGGGTCGATCACCACCGCCGAAGATGAAAAACGCATTCAGGCGGTGCGCCAGGAATCGAAGTTTCTGGTCACCATCGGCGCTTGCGCCACGGCGGGGGGAATCCAGGCCCTGCGAAATTGGAAAGATGTGGCGGAATTCACTCGCGCTGTCTATGCCACGCCCGCCTACATCCACACCCTGGAGCAATCCACCCCCATCTCTTCCCACGTGGCGGTGGACTTTGAGGTGAATGGGTGCCCCATCAATAAGAACCAGATTTTGGAAGTGATTACCGCCCTGCTGGTAGGACGCGCCCCCCATTTGCCCGGGTATTCAGTGTGCATGGAGTGCAAGAAGCGAGGGACAGTGTGCGTGATGGTGGCGCGCGGTTTGCCCTGCCTGGGCCCGCTGACCCAAACAGGTTGCGGCGCGATCTGCCCTGCCTACAATCGCGGCTGTTATGGTTGTTTTGGCCCCCTGGAGGCCCCTAACTCGGATTCGTTGAGCGCCCAATTACTGAAAGACGGCATGCAGCGGGGCGACTTGGTGCGCCTGTTTCGAGGGTTCACGGGGTTTGCGGAGGCGTTCCGGTCGGCCGGCGACAAGTGGGATAAGCCAGCGTAGCAGGTTGCTGAAAAACCCTGCTAGCCTGTCATTCCGAGCGAAGCGATGAATCTCGCTCTGGAAACCCCGATCTGATCGGGGCGAGATTCCTCGTCCGTCGGCTGACGGACTCCTCGGAATGACAGGCCAGATGGGTCCTTCAGCATGCTACTACGGAAACGCTCTGACGAAAGAGGTTAAGCGCCATGGCGAGCGAAGACGCGAACCGTGAAAAGACAGTTAAGATTGAATATCTGACCCGCGTTGAAGGCGAGGGCGGGGTTTACGTCCGGTCGGAGGGTGGGGAACTGCGCGAAGTGAAAATAAACATTTTCGAGCCTCCACGGTTCTTCGAAGCCTTCCTTCGCGGTCGCTACTTTCAGGAAGTCCCCGACATTGTAGCCCGCATCTGTGGCATCTGCCCGGTGGCCTACCAGATGAGCGCGGTGCACGCGCTCGAATCCGCCCTGGGAGTTACTCCTCCTCCCGAGATTCGTGCCTTGCGCCGCCTGCTCTATTGTGGCGAATGGATTGAGAGCCACGCCCTGCACATTTACCTTTTGAACGCGCCGGATTTCCTGGGGTACGAGAGCGCCATCGCCATGGCGGCTGACCACCCCAAGGAGGTTGAGCGAGCTCTGCGCCTGAAGAAGATCGGCAATCGACTGCTGGAGATTCTGGGTGGTCGTGCCACTCATCCGGTCTCGGTATGTGTGGGCGGTTTCTACAAGGCTCCTCGTCGCAAGGAGTTGACGGATATTTCCGCCGACTTGCTCTGGGCCCTGGAGGCGGCAAAGGAAACTCTGGCACTTGTCTGCACGCTTCCGTTTCCGAGCTTCGCGCCCGATTACGAATTCGTTTCGGTCTCCCATCCCAACGAATACCCCATGAATGAGCGGCGGATCGTCTCCTCGAAGGGGGTCGATATCGATCCGGAGGATTTCGAGCACGTTTTTCTCGAGGAGCACGTCGAGCGCTCGACGGCTCTCCATTCGGTGCGTGCTGACGATGGCTCGAGCTACTTTGTCGGCCCGCTGGCCAGGATTAACTTGAATATCGACAAGTTGATGCCACAGGCGCTGGCTGCCGCCCGCGCCTGCGGTGTCTCCTGGCCCTGCCGCAACCCCTACATGGGCATCGTGGCTCGCGCCGTCGAGTTGATCCATGCCTGCGAAGAGGCGCTGGCGATTATTGAGACTTACCGTGAGCCGGCTTCCAGCCGCGTGGAGTTCAAGGTTCATGCCGGGGAAGGGTGTGCAGCTACTGAGGCGCCCCGCGGCTTGCTTTATCATCGCTATCGAATCAATGATGAGGGGCTTGTGGAGTTCGCTAGAATCATTCCTCCCACGGCGCAGAACTTGCGTCGCATGGAGGATGACCTTAAAGGTATTCTGCCCGGAGTGCTCGACCAATCGGAAGCTGAGATTGCCCAGGTCTGCGAAAAGCTGATTCGTAGTTACGACCCGTGTATATCATGCTCGACGCATTTTTTGAAGCTCCGGCTTGAACGTGGCTAACCGCAGCGCCAGCGCCGTGTCATTCTGAGCACGGATAGCCGAAAGCGGCTATCCGTGATGTCAGAAACGGGGTGCTGCGGGCTGACACCGAAGGGCAGGTTTTTCGTGCCCTGCAAGGGCACAAGATAGTAGCCGGGGGCAACGCCCCCGGAAGGCGCGACGCTCGTTCCCCGACCCTGGAGGGGTCGTACCACCCTGAGCCGCGGGACGCAAGACCAGTGTGGCGCCGCCCGGATTCGACCCTTTCAGGGTCGGGCTTGCTTGGGGGCGCATTTTCCGGGGGCGTTGCCCCCGGCTACTCTATTGATCCCCTCCGGGGATCAAAGAGCGGGACTCCTCAGGATGACATGGCTGGGGTGTACGCCGTGGCTGCACAACTCCAGCCCGCGAGTTCGGTCTGAGCAAATGAGGGAAGACGTGAGTGCGAACGGCCGCCTGCTGATTGTCGGCTGGGGCAACCCCGCGGCCGGCGATGACAGCGCAGGAATTGAAATTGTCCGCCGCCTGAGCGACTTGGGGGGCTGCGGGTGCGAGCTGCGGGCTGAAACTGGTCCAGGCGTTGGGCTGCTGGATCTCCTTCCCCTCGCTGATGTTATCCTTTTTGTGGACGCAGTAACCAGCAGCGAAGTTCCAGGCACTCTCTACCTGACTTCCCTCCCTTGTAAGGAGCTGGAGCCGAGAGCGCTGGGCTCCTTATCGGGTCACGGCTGGGGTCTCGTCGAAACTCTGGAGTTGGCCAATGCCCTGGGGCGCACTCTCCCCCGACTTGTTCTTCTGGGGGTTGAGGCAGGCACGGTAACTCAAGGCGCTCCACGCTCGGCTGCGGTCGAGCAGGCTATTGCCCTGGTCGTCGAACGAATGCCCGATCTCAAGTTTCTACTCCTATCCTCGGAGATTATTGGGACTCGGAGCTTCTCTCCTAATGATCGTTCCTTTCCCGGCAACGCAGGATTCGGGAGTCTGGATTAAGGATTCAGGCTCTGCGAACCGGCGGCGCCTGAGTCCTGAATCCTGAATCCTTCTTTTCCGACTGAGAGAAAGCGCGCAAAGCAGTGCCAGAACGTGCCTATCGAAACGGCGGTTGAGTCTGCGCCGGGGAATCGCTACAATGAATCGGGCTATTCGGCGCATTTATCATGGCCAGGAAATTGCTACATTTAGTCCCGGAAGAGCTTTTTGGTCGCCGCACGCGGCCAGCTTAGGGGCATTCGAAAAGAGGCTTAAGCATGTGTTTGGCAGTTCCCGGGAAGATTCTTGACACAAGAGAAGAGAATGGCAGCCGGCTAGGCCGAGTGCAGTTCGGCGGGATCACGCGGCTTGTCCAACTGGACTTCGTGCCGGAGGCCGGAGTTGGCGACTACGTCATCGTCCACGTCGGCTTTGCGCTGAGCAAAGTCAATGCGGAGGAAGCCGAGCGCACTTATCAATTGCTTGAAGAAATCGGAATGCTCGACGCCGAGGAACTGGACCCTACGGGAGACGAGACTCCGCCAGAGTAATCACTCAGCCTCGGGTGATGTAGCGCCGCCCTTTAGGGCGGCACCTGCCGGGCTAAAGCCCGGCGCAAAGGAGCGACGAAGAGGGTGTAGCGGCGCCCTTTAGGGCGGCACGGTGCCGGGCTAAAGCCCACCGCTACGGAGCGACAAAGAAGGATGAAGTATCTTGACGAATATCGTGACGCGCGCATTGCCCGCGCTTTGATCGCCGACCTTGCCAGGCGTGTCACGCGGCCCTGGGTGCTCATGGAAATCTGCGGTGGCCAGACCCACACGCTGATGCGCTATGGGATTGACGAATTGATCCCTTCTCAAATCGAGCTTGTGCACGGCCCTGGCTGTCCGGTCTGCGTGACGGCCCTCGAAACCATCGACAAAGCCATCCATATTGCTTCACTTCCTGCCGTCACCCTGGTTTCATACGGAGACATGCTCCGAGTGCCGGGCTCACATTCCGATCTTTTTCACGTGAAGGCCGCCGGCGGCGACGTCCGGGTTGTCTACTGTCCTATGGAGGCTCTGAAGGTCGCGCGCGCGAATCCCAACCGCCGCGTCGTGTTCCTGGGCATTGGGTTCGAGACAACGGCTCCGGCTAATACGATGGCGGTTTGGCAGGCTGCCCGCGAAGGCTTGGGGAATTTTTTCATGCTGGCTTCGCACTTCCTTGTACCGCCTGCCATCCGTTTGTTGCTTGAATCGCCAACGAACCGCGTCCAGGGTTTTATTGCTCCAGGCCACGTTTGCACCGTCATGGGCTACTGGCAGTATGATGAGCTGAGCCATAAGCATCACGTCCCGATCGTGGTGGGCGGCTTTGAGCCTGTGGACTTGCTCGAGGCGATTTCGATGCTCGTGGCCCAGCTTGAGGAGGGCCGGGCGGAGGTTGAAAACCAATACGTCCGTTCAGTGAGCTATGAGGGCAATCGCGCGGCCCAGGAACTCATGGAGAAGGTGTTCGAGGTCTGTGACCGCAAATGGCGAGGGATTGGCGTGATTCCTCAGAGCGGGTTGCGTCTCCGTGAGGAATTTGCAGCGTATGACGCGGAAAAGGTCTTCGGCGTTGTGGATACGACTGCGGAAGAACCTGCGGAGTGCATCAGCGCCCAAGTGCTGCAAGGTCTGAAGAAGCCTGTTGACTGCCCGGCTTTCGCGGTGCGTTGTACGCCGGAGACGCCGCTGGGCGCCCCGATGGTTTCAGGCGAGGGCGCCTGTGCAGCGTATTACCAGTATCGCCGGCCAGCACGTAGCGCTGACCCCGCATCGCGGGGTCAGCAGGATGGATGCCGACCCCGCGCTTGCGGGGTCGGCGCTACACGAGGTTGAAAGGTCTAGCGTGCCAGACGACCGCAATCCGCTCGAAGAACTCGCCTGCCCGGCGCCGCTTCCTGCCAAGCACAAGATTTTGCTCGGCCACGGCAGCGGGGGACGCCTGAGTGCCGATCTTTTGCGGGAAGTCTTCCTGCCGGCATTTCAGAACCCGGTCCTGGCACAGCTCAATGACCAGGCGGTGGTGAACGTTGATGGCGTTCGTCTCGCATTCACGACGGATTCGTTTGTGGTCAACCCGTTGTTTTTTCCCGGTGGCGACATCGGATCGTTGGCGGTTTACGGAACAGTGAACGACCTTGCCATGGGAGGCGCGGAACCGCTCTTCTTGAGCGCCGGCTTCATTATCGAAGAGGGTTTGCCGGTGGAAACCCTGCGGCGGGTTGTGTTGTCGTTCCAACGGGCGGCGGAAGAGGTCGGCGTGGAAGTTGTGACCGGCGACACCAAGGTGGTGGAGAAGGGAAAGGGCGACGGCCTCTTTATCAATAGTTCGGGAATCGGGCGCGTCCCCAATGGCGTGAAACTGTCCGCTGACCAGGCGCGTCCCGGAGACAGCATTCTTCTCAGTGGCACGCTAGGCGACCATGGCATCGCCATCCTTTCGCAGCGCGAAGGACTCGAGTTCGAAACTCCCATCCAGAGTGATGCTGCCCCGTTGCACTCGCTGGTTGCGGCGATGCTCGAGGTGACGCGTTCAATTCGCTGTCTCCGCGACCCTACCCGAGGCGGCCTTTCGAGCACCTTAAACGAAATCGCGGCTCAGTCCCGCGTGGGTATGGTTATTGAAGAGTCTGCCCTTCCTATCCGGGAGGAGGTGAAGGGCGCTTGCGAGCTGCTCGGACTGGACCCGCTTTACGTGGCGAACGAAGGGAAGCTTGTCGCCATCATCGCTCCTGCGGAGGCGGATGAGGCGCTAGCGGCAATGCGTGGCCATGCGCTGGGTGCGAACGCTCGGATCATCGGCAAAGTTGTCGCAGCCCATCCCGGCGTCGTAACGATGCGAACCTACTTGGGCACTTCACGCATTGTGGACATGCTCGCGGGCGACCAACTGCCGCGCATCTGTTAGGTGTTAGGTTTCAGGAGCGAGTAAACTTCAAAGTTTCAGGTTTCCGGTGGGGTTTTCCGGTCCCTGAATCCTGAATCCTGACTCCTGAATCCTGCTTTTCCATGCACGAACTGAGCATTGCCAACGCGATTCTGGACGCTGTGCGCGAGGAGCGTGTGCGCCTGAAGGGCGCGCGTGTCATCAAAGTCGGCGTGCGAATCGGGGCCTTGGCGGGCGTGGACCCCGAGGCGCTTAGCTTCGGTTTTGAGGTCTTGGTCAAAGACACGGACCTTGAGCCGTTGACGCTCGAAATCGAATCCACCTCCCGCCGCCACGAGTGCTCGGATTGCGGGCACGTATTCACGGTGGTCGATTACCAGGTGGATTGCCCGGACTGCGGCTCGGCGGATACACGCTGCATTGGCGGTGATGAACTGGAGTTGGCTTACCTGGAGGTGGAAGAATCATGAGCCGCTTGCCGCTCGAAAAGAAGGTTCTTAGTGAGAACGATCGCATCGCCGGCCGGTTGCGAGAGCGTTTCCAGGAGCGCCAGATATTTTGCTTGAACTTCATCAGCTCGCCGGGCGCAGGGAAGACTTCCCTGCTTGAACGCACGCTCGAACGCTTCAGCCCGAGTGAAGGCGTAGCTCTGTTGACGGGTGACATCCAGACGGATAACGATGCGAGAAAACTCGCCCGTTTTGGCTTTCCGGTAAAGCAAATCACCACGGGCGGCACGTGCCACCTGGATGCGCGGATGATTGAGCGCGCGCTCGCGGACTGGCCACCGGGGTCGCTCGATACGCTGCTGATTGAAAACGTCGGCAACCTCGTCTGCCCTTCCAGCTATGATCTTGGAGAAGCGGCCAAGGTGGTGGTGCTGAGCGTTGCAGAAGGCGAAGACAAGCCCCTCAAATACCCTGCCATCTTTTTCAAATCCGAGTTGCTGGTGCTGAACAAGACCGATTTGCTCCCCTACGTTTCTTTCGATCTCGGGAAAGCGCGCGAGTACGCCCTCCAAGTGCATCCCGGAATGGAAATTGTCGAACTTTCCTGCCAAACCGGCGCGGGCCTTGACGATTGGATGAAGTGGCTGGCGCGGCGCCGCGAATCGGCCAAGGCTGAGAAGGTACTGGCGTCGGGCCAAGAATGAGCGCGCGAATACGCAAAGCCATCGAAGTCACCGGAATCGTGCAGGGCGTTGGATTCCGTCCCTACGTTTACCGTTTGGCCTTGCAGCGCAACCTCGCCGGATTCATCACCAATACGGCGGCAGGGGTTTCCATCGAGGTCGAAGGGCCTGCCGAAGCGGTAGACGATTTCGTTTCGCAGTTGCCTGTGGAAGCGCCTCGGCTGGCGCGCATCACGCAGTGGGCGGCCAGTGATATTCCCGCGCGTGCTGAGGGCGAGTTCCGCATCCTGCCCAGCCGCCCAGGCGAAAACCGCCGCGTCCTGATTTCCCCCGACGTGGCCATTTGTGATGATTGCCTGCGCGAGCTCCTCGACCCTTCCGACCGCCGCTTTCATTACCCTTTTATCAACTGCACAAACTGCGGGCCACGCTACACCATCGTGCGCGACATCCCTTACGATCGCGCGCGCACTTCGATGGCGGTTTTCCCCATGTGCGCTGACTGCCAGGGCGAATACGACGACCCGCTCAACCGCCGCTTTCATGCCCAGCCTAATGCCTGCTGGAAATGTGGGCCGCAGGTTGAGTTATGGGATGGGGAAGGGAAGCGGGTTGAGGCTGCCGATCCCATCGCGGAGGCAGCGGCGCGTTTGCAAGCGGGTTACGTGGTGGCCGTAAAGGGCTTGGGGGGATTCCACCTGGCGGTTGACGCAACGAATCCCGCCGCGGTCAGCCGTCTGCGGGAAGGGAAGCGACGCGTCGAAAAGCCATTTGCAATTATGGCGCCCAGCTTCGAGGCCGTGCGGAATCTCTGCGAGCTTGATGACGCTTCGCGTGCCTTGCTCGAGAGTCCTGAGCGGCCCATTGTGCTGCTCCGCAAAAAATCTCCGAGTCTTATTGCTGAGCTGGTCGCACCTTTCAACCGTGAGTATGGTGTTTTCCTGCCCTACACGCCACTCCACCATCTGCTCTTTGCTGCCGGCCGTTTTCAGGCCCTGGTCATGACCAGTGGGAATATCTCGGAAGAGCCGATCGCCATCGACAATCCTGAGGCATGGGCGCGGCTGCGCGGAATTGCAGACTTCTTTCTGGTCCATAACCGCGACATCCTCTTGCGTTGCGATGATTCCGTGGTCCGTGTCACTGGCGAGCAGCCGCGGCAACTTCGCCGCTCGCGCGGATACGTGCCCGTGCCGGTGTTTCTGAACGAGGACCTGCCGCCGATATTGGCGGTCGGCGGAGAGCTCAAAAACACCGTGTGTTTGACGAAAGGCCGCCACGCATTTCTAAGCCAGCACATCGGCGACCTGGAGAACCTGGAGAGCTACAGCTTCTTTGAGACCACGATTTCCAGATTCAAGCGGATCCTCGAAGTAGAGCCGCAGCTCCTTGCTTACGACCTGCATCCCGATTACTTCTCGACGCGCTGGGCGCTGGGCCAAAGCAGCATTAAGCGCATTGGGGTGCAACATCACCACGCTCACATCGCGAGTTGCATGGCCGAAAACCACCTGGATGGAAAGGTGATCGGCATCGCCTTGGACGGCACGGGCTACGGAACCGACGGCGCGGTTTGGGGCGGGGAAGTCCTGCTTGCAACGTATGCTGATTTCCAGCGCGTGGCGCATCTCGATTACGTCCCCATGCCGGGCGGCGCGGCGGCCATCAGCGAGCCCTGGCGCATGGCGGTGAGTTACCTGCACAAGCATTGTGGTGAAACTCTTTGGGACCTGGAGATTCCCTTTGTGCGTGAACTCGACCGGCGGCAGGTGGCCGTGCTCGTCCGCATGCTCGAGCGCGGCGTCAACTCGCCCCTGACATCAAGCTGCGGCCGCCTGTTTGATGCAGTGTCGGCGCTGGCGGGAATTCGGAAACGGGTCAATTACGAGGCCCAGGCGGCCATCGAATTCGAAGCGGCCATCGCGGGCGAGGGTGAAGGCGCCGGCTATCCGTTTGAGATTCGACCGGAAGGAAGCGGCTGGATTATCGATACGCAACCGCTCTTTGCAGCCCTGGTGAATGATTTGAGGTGGGGAGTGCCTGCGGGCATCGTCAGCCGCCGCTTCCATGAGGGGTTCGTGGATGTGTTGGCAAGGACAGCAAGACTTATTCATGCAAAAACCGGTCTTGATAATATCTGTCTGAGCGGCGGCTCCTTCCAGAATGTTTTTCTGCTCGAGCACCTGGTGCGCAGGCTCGAAGCCGAAGGTCTGAACGTTTTCACCCACTCCGAAGTGCCTTGCGGCGACGGCGGCCTTAGCCTGGGCCAAGCCTTGGTCGCCGCGCACCGCTCGACCGCCACCGGAAGCTCAAATGAGACTGCGTGCAGAAGCGTGCAGAAGTAATATTGACCTGCCGCCTCGAATGCTATACCATGCCATCAGTGAAAGTTTGATTGGAGACCTGAAATTGAAGTTTCAGATTGAATTGGACCGCGAAGAGGACGGGCGCTGGATGGCGGAAATCGCCGTGCTCCCTGGAGTCATGGCGTACGGAAAGACCAAGCCGGAAGCGGTAGCCAAGGTTAAGGCGCTTGCCCTGCGCGTGCTTGCCGATTAAGTCGAGAAAGAGAAGAAGAGCAAACCCCTCGACGTATCCATCGCGTGCTGCCAGTGAGTCACTGGCCCAGCGCAAAAGCCGGTAGCGCAGAGTCTCGTTTTTTAGAGACTCTGCGGCTTTTTATCGAGCTCCGTTCTGACTCCTGACATCTGCCTTTGCAATCCCAGGCGGCGCAAACGCGACGTGAAGCTGAATTATGCGCCCGATTCCACACGCACAAGCCTACCCGCTCGTCTCGCCAGCGCCTCCGTGTCCTCCGTGGCCAGAAGAACCTTAACACAGAGGTCACTGAGATCCTCCGTGCTCTCTGTGTTGAGGTTTTGGAGGCTCGGAGAACACGGAGAATCCCGTTTTGGTTGCGGCCAGCAGCCGCGCTGTCTACTATTCTGCGCGGCCCAAGGCGTTTGGAAGCTCAAATGAGACTGCGTACAGAAGTAATTCATTGTACGAATGGTTGCCAGGTCTGGCGACTCAGTGTAGGCTTTCGGTGTACCTAAGGATGCGGGACACACTTCGAAAACTGCGCCGGGCGCTTTGGGCGGATCAGAAATGATTGCGGGCATGCAAGGACGCGTTCGCTGGATCCTGATCGTTTGGATTTTCATTATAAGTTCCGTCGCATATCTCGATCGCGTCAATATTTCCATTGCAAGCCATTACATTGTGAAGGAATACCATCTCAGCAATATTCAGCTCGGTTACATTTTCAGCGCCTTCGTGCTGGGCTACGCGCTGTTTCAAGCTCCCGGCGGGCGTATCAGCGACCGATATGGGCCGCGATGGGTTATCACGGTCGCTACAGTTTGGTGGGCGGTGTTCACGAGCCTAGCGACTGCAATCCCACGGAGTATTACAGGCGTAGTCGCGGTTTTTGTTGGTGTGAGATTTCTGCTTGGCGCCGGTGAGGCTGTGATGTACCCGGCTTCGAACCGCTTGGTTGCCAAATGGATTCCGACCAACGAGCGCGGAAGAGCCAATGGACTCATATTTGCCGGGGTCGGTGCAGGAGCAGGGATAACCCCGCCGCTTATTACCTTGATTATGCTGCACGGCGGCTGGCGGCTTTCTTTTTGGGTGAGCGCGCTTTTGGGGTTAGTCGTCGGATCGGTGTGGTTCTGTCTGGCGCGAGACAATCCCGAGGAACACCCCTGGATGAGCGCCCGAGAAATGGAAGTGATTCGCTCCGGTTTGCCCAACTCCAGCGATAGGGCGAAGGGAATAGTTCCGTGGGGAAGAATTCTGGCGAGCAAAGACTTCCTGTTAGTTACCTACAGTTACTTCTGTTATGGCTACGTCGCCTACATTTTCTTCGCGTGGTTCTTTATCTACCTCTCGACCGTGAGGGGGCTGAACTTGCGTGAGAGCTCATTCTTCGCAATGCTTCCGTTCATCGCCATGGCGATTTGTTCGCCGGCGGGAGGAGTCCTGAGCGATTGGATCACGCGCCGCTACGGCAAGCGTTGGGGAAGATGCGGCGTTGCGGTAGTTGGAATAGGTCTGGCCGCAGCGTTTGTTGCCTCTGGATCTGCCGTCAGCAGTCCAAGGCTGGCAAGTATTGTTCTGGCAGGCGGAGCCGGAGCGCTTTATTTATCACAGAGCACGTTCTGGTCTGTCACCGCCGACATCGCGGGCGAGTCTGCCGGTTCTGTATCCGGGGTCATGAACATGGGAGCACAGATCGGCAGCACGGTTACTGCCACGCTCACACCCTTGATCGCTTCACGCTTTGGCTGGGGAGCCTCGTTCGGAGTGGCAGCGTTTTTGTGTGGGACAGGTGCGTTGGCCTGGTTGCTGGTTGATCCAAACCGCCAGCTCACGCAAGAAGAGTAAGCAAAGCGAGAGGAAAAGCGGGTGCCAGGTGCCAGGTGCCAGGCGTCAGGTGTCGGAAGGGGAGTGACGAGTGGCAAGAACGGGCGAGACCTCAACAGGTTGGGGCAGGCTGCCCGTGCTATCCAGCGCAGCCTCTCACCAGCAGTGCTGCGCCCTCCTGCGTTCTGCCTGCTCGTTTTTCCCTACCATCCTGTCGCAGGCGGGAACGCCGCGGGCTCTGACAGCGCAACGCCGCCGCCTGCCCTGGGCGCGCGAGGCGGGATGGGTCCCAGCGGCACTTGCCGGTCCCGCCACGCGAGACCGGCTCCACCCCCGTCAAAGGCCCCCGGCCCAGGGTTCACTCCTCCAGTTTTTGGGCCAAGTAATTTGCCAAGCCGAGTTCCTTGATGAGGCCGAGTTGGGTTTCGAGGTAGTCGGCGTGGCGTTCTTCGTCATGCAGATTCGCCAGCAGCAGATCAGCGGTACCCCGGTCGCCGGCGCTGGTGCAGGTGGCGATTCCTTGGTTGTAGCTGACGATGGCCGTCTGCTCACCCTTCAGATCAATCGTGAATTGGTCCTGCACGTCCTTGCCCGCTTCGATTTTCGCCAGCGACTGTACGTTGGGCGCACCTTCCAGGAAGAGAATGCGCTCAATTAACTTCTCGGCATGCTTCATCTCTTCGATGGCGCGCTTTCGCGTGAAACCACCCAGCGATTTGTAGCCCCAGTTATCACACATCTCGGCGTGGAGGATGTATTGAACCACGGCGCCCAATTCTTCAGTGAGCGCCCCGGCAAGAACTTCGAGTACCTTGGGTTTACCCTTCATATTTTGTTGGCTCCTTGGGATACGTGATGGCCTGTGCAGAGCAACAGACTACAAGTCCCTCATGCATTGCCAGATCTGTCATACACCACCTCCTTGGGCGAGTCTTGGCGTTTTCCCAAGAGACAGCGTATGGCACGACAGTATACACTTTAGCAAAGAGCTTCACGTCCTTTTGCGAGGGCCTTGATTCCACCACCTTTCAATGCTCATGTCAAGAGTCCGTGAAAGCGCAGGGATGGTGAGTGAGCTGGATGACTTGACTTCGGCGTGGGTCAGTTCTAGAGTTAGGCGTGACTGATTCAAAGCATGCGTCCTGGGAGTGCTTGGAAAGCCCTAAGCTCCCTCGATACTGCGAGGCTGACTCATGTTGACCTTTGCCGGGCTCTCAGCGTTTGCAGTATTCTTAGGTATTGCGTCCATCGGGTTCTTGTTCCTGGTGGTGAGTTTCGTGTCCGGGGAATTGTTCGAGCATGGCGACTTGGCGGGCCACGATGCGGATTTTCACGGCGACGTGCACGGGGGGCCGGGCGTCAGCATCTTCAGCACTCGCATCCTCAGTGTTTTCATAACCGCGTTTGGTGGCTTCGGGGCTATTGGTATCCACCTTGGTCATAGCACGGAGGTGAGCACCGTTATAGGGGTGGCCGGCGGCTTGGTCTTTGGCACCATCATTTACCTCTTCGCGAGTTTCCTTTTCAGCCAGCAGGCTTCCAGCGAAATCCGGGTGAGCGATTTGGCAGGGAGCATCGCCCAGGTCAGCGTGGGCATCCCGAGAGCTGGAGTGGGACAAGTCCGGTGCACGATGGGGGAGAGCGTGGTGGAGAAGATTGCCCGGTCGCAAGACGGCGAACAGATTCCCATCAATACTCTGGTGAAGATCGAAGCTGTCGTGGGCGAGACAGTTGTGGTGCGACGGGCAGAGTAGCGGAAAATGGAAAGTCGAAAACCGAAACTGGAAGATCGAAACTCGAAATTCGAAACTCGAAAATGGAAAGTGGTTAGTCTCGCGGGTTGCTGCGGTCTTGTAGCTACCCACTTCTAGTTTCCAGTTTCGAGTTTCGACTTTCGACTTTCGATTTTCGAATTTCCAGTTTCCATTTTCCAGTTTCGAGTTTCGATTTTCCAATTTCCAGTGCCGAGGGAAATCATGAACGTGATTACCCAGTTCTTCGTTCCCATCATTGTGGTCTTTGTCGTTTTGGCTCTCCTTGTGTCCATGGCTCTTTTCAGCCGGAACTATCTGAAAGTGCCACCCAACGCCGTGGCCGTCTTCAGCGGACGGAAGCGGAGGACGCCGGACGGCAAAATCGTGGGCTACCGCATGATCAAGGGCGGTGCAGCCTTCCGCTTCCCACTCCTGGAACAGGTGGACTACCTTTCCTTGAACGTCTTCACGATTCCGCTGGAAATCAAGCGCGCCTACACCTTGAAAGGCGTGGCCATTTCGGTGAAGGCGGTCGCCAACGTCAAGATCAAGAGCGATGACATGTCCCTCAGCGCCGCCGCCGAGCGCTTCCTTGGCATGTCGCACGAAGAGATACAGCGGGTCATCTTTCAGACGCTGGAAGGCCACCTGCGATCGATTCTCGGCACCCTGACCGTGGAAGAGGTCAACAGCGACCGCCAGAGCTTCGCCCAGAAGCTGACCTCGGAAGCCACCGTGGACCTGGAGAGAATGGGCATTGGCGTGGACGTACTCACCATCCAGGACATATCCGACGAAGAAGGCTACCTGGACGCCCTCGGCAAGAAGCGAACGGCGGAGGTGAAACGCGACGGAACCATTGGTGAGGCCGAGGCCACGCGGGATGCTAAGATCAAGTCCGCCCTGGCCATGCAGGAAGGCGAGAAGGCGAAGTTCGACGCTGACGCCAACATTGCTGCGGCGCAGCGTGACTTTCAGGTAAAGCAGGCCCAGTTCCTGGCCGAAGTGGAAACGCAAAAGGCCACGGCCGCGCAAGCCGGTCCGCTGTCACAGGCCAAGGCCAAGCAGGCAGTGGTCATGGAAGAGGTGCGTGTGGAGAGGATGCGCACCCAGGAGCAGATTGCCGTCCAGGAACAGGAGGTACAACGCAAGCAGAAAGAGCTGGAGGCCACGGTTATCAAGCCCGCCGAGGCGGAGCGGCAGGCGGCCATTTTGCATGCGGAAGCCAAGAAGCAGGCTGCCATTCTGGAAGCAGAGGGCAACAAGGCCGCCCAGATCGCCATGGCCGAGGCCGCGCAGGAGAAATTCCGGCAGGAAGGTCTGGGGCAAGCCGCGGCCGTCGAGGCGCAGGGCCGCGCCGAGGCCTCCAAGGTGGAAGCAGTGGGTCTGGCCCAGGCGCGTGCCATCGAGGCGCAGGGCGTTGCCGAGGCACAGGCCATCCTGAAGAAGGCGGGAGCGTGGAAGGAATTCAACGAGGCCGCCAAGCTCCAGACCATACTCGAAAAGTTGCCTGCTGTGCTGCAAGCCTCAGCGAGTATTTTCGGGGCGGTTGCTGCTCCACTAGGTAACATTGATCGAGTGGTGGTCATCGAACAAGGTAACAGTGCGACGGGTGACGGGACGGGAGGCATCGGTCGCATCGCCCAAACCGGACCGGCGCTGGTGTTCAGCTTGCTCCAACAGTTGCAAGCGTTGGGCCTTGACCTGCCTGCCGTACTCTCGCAACTGGGCGTCGACGGCGGCCGGCTCACCGCAGGCAAGGAAGCGAAGCGCGCCGAAGCCAAAGCCCCCACGCAACCATTGCCGGTGGAGGCCGGCCAGGGTAAAAGCTAAAGGTTAAAGGGTAAGGGGTGAAGGTTGTAGGGTCGCGTCAAAGTCCGCGGAGTTCCCCGAAGGGGAACAAAATCATTAGCCGTAGGTGAAACCTACGGACAAGGAGACAAGGGGCGAAAGGTCATTCGACCCCGTAGGGGTCGAACATCCACGGGCGACGCGTCCCGTGAGTTTCACTCACGGCTAATGACCCTCGGCCCCTTCGGGGCCGGCGCGCCGACGCCACTTTGACGCGACCCCTGTAAAGGGTGCAGGTCGCCTTTAGCCTTTACCCTTTGACCTTTACACTTTGCCCCAACCTGAGACTGACCATGCTTTCCTATCAAGTCGACTCCAAGCTTCAGAGCGAGGCGCCCGGCGCCCTCGTTGTGCATTGCGGCGATCACCGATTCCAGGCGGCTTTCCAGGAGTTCTTGAACCGGCATCTAGGGCTCGCTGGGAACTACGATCTGTTGGTCATACCCGGCGGACCCCAAAGTTTGACGCTAGTGGAGTACCTGCCGAAATTCTCCTGGGCAAGTTGGAGGTGGTTACGCTTCTTCGTGGAGAACCATGAGATCAGCCGGCTAATCCTGATCCAGCACCAGGACTGCGCCTGGTACAAGACCCTCCCCCTGCATCTCCACTCTTCCTCCGAGCCGCGCCAGCGCCAGGAGGAGGACCTGCGAAAGTTGGGACAGGCGCTGAGAAAGGATTTCCCCCAGCTCAGGGTTGAATTGTATTTTGCAGCCTGGAACGGCGACGAACGGGGAAATGTGGAGTTTCTGGCACTGGAGAAGTGACCATACTCGGTGAGCTCCTGAATTCCCCGGCCCTCCTGAACTATTCTGGTTTCAACAAGCCGCGATAATGGCGCGAGTCTCCTGACAACACGTTATCTTCTGCAGAAAATGAACCGTGCAGTCACGGACCAGAGTAAGGGGCCCGCCTGCTGCGCTCGCGAGCTCGTGCAACGGTTCGATAGCAATATCCTTGTTGGGCGCCTGGACCAAGGGGTGGGCTCGAATTGCGATTAGCAAGCGCTTCGAGTACGATTGTGGCGGAGGGTGTCATGAAGGCGTGTTTGCTCCATTCGCCCGCGCGGGTTGAGACCAATCCACTCGACTTTACCGACGCGCCGAACCCGCTGCCCGAAAGAGATCAGGTACTAGTGCGGGTTGCCGCCTGCGGGGTCTGCCGGACTGACCTGCATGTGGTCGAGGGCGAGTTGCCAGCGCGCAAGTCACCCGTGATCCCAGGGCATCAGGTGGTGGGGCGCATCGAGAAGTTGGGCCCCGAGGTCAGCCGCTTCCGCGTCGGCGACCGGGTTGGCATCCCCTGGCTTCACCGGACCTGCGGGGTCTGCGAGTATTGCCGTGCGGGAAAGGAGAACCTTTGCGACGCACCTACGTTCACTGGATACGTGGTGGACGGTGGCTATGCGGAGTACACACTCGCGCCGGAGGAATTCGTCTATGCCATTCCCGAGGGCCTAGGGGATGAGCAGGCAGCTCCGCTACTATGCGCCGGGATTATCGGCTTCCGCTCTCTGCGCCTCTCGGGCGTTGAGCCGGGCGGCAAGCTTGGACTCTACGGCTTTGGGGCGGCGGCCCACTTGGCCATCCAGGTAGCACGGCACTGGAATGTCGCGGTCTACGCCATGACCCGCGACGCGCGTCACCAGAAGCTGGCGCTCGAGATGGGCGCGGCGTGGGCGGGCGGCACGGTGGAGGAGCCGCCTGCAAAACTTGATGCTGCCATTATCTTTGCGCCGGCGGGCGCGATTGTGCCCGCAGCCCTAAAGGCCCTGAAGAAAGGCGGGACCGTCGCGCTGGGCGGCATCCACATGAGCCCTATTCCACCACTCGATTACAATTTGCTCTACTACGAGCGTGTCCTGCGCAGCGTCGCCAATAACACTCGGCAGGACGGCGAGGATTTCCTGCGCCTCGCCGCCGAAATCCCCATCCATAGCGAGATCGAGGTATTCCCGCTGCGCGACGCCAATCGCGTGCTGAACTCGCTCAAGAATGACGCCATCCGCGGGGCCGCAGTGCTGCGGGTCAACTAACCCGCGTTTCTCGCCAGGTTTTCTGAGGATTCATTCGGAGCCATCATTGCTGCGACTGATCCTCATTTTCGGGTGTGCGGTGTCGAGATGAGACTCGTTGGGTAATCGCCCCGCTCAAGCCCGCTGAGGCGCAAGGGCGTACAGATCGAAACGGGCGCAACTCCGCCTGTGGATACCTTGCGTGGACTCGTGGAGAATGCCTTATGCAACAAGCAAGTACGGCTGCCGCCCCCTCCTCAGAACCGGCCAGAATCAAGATTGCAAGGCAGATTACCCTATGGTTCCTTCTGTTCCTGATTTGTTTTGGCCTGGGCTACCCAACGCTCAACCGCTACGACCCGCGAACGGTTGGCGGGACGTCCGACTCGGCCTGGTATTACGACCTCGTCACCCGCGGACCGCGTGCGACCGAACTAGGAATGCGGGTTCGCCTGTTGGTCCCGTACCTCGCAAAGCCGTTTTACCTGGTGGCGAAAGGACGCTTGGGAACATGGGAGCCGGTCTTCTTCGGTCTTTTGGTGGCCAATGCTTTGCTCACCGCCACAACAGCCTACTTTCTGGTCCTCGTGGGTTACCGGCAAGTGGGCGACTACGGGACCGCGCTGCTGGGCGCGGCTCTTTATCTGCTGAACTTCGACATTGCGAATGTTCGGCTTTCCGGTTTGGTTGATTCGGGCGAGGGATGCTTCCTGATGCTCGTGGCGTGGACTTTGCTTTCGGACCGGTGGTGGCTTCTTCCGCTTTGGGGGGTGCTGGGAACTCTGGCCAAGGAGTCCTTCGTTCCGCTTTCGATGGCGTTCGGAGTAACATGGTGGCTGGTCTCGGCGCGCCGGAACTCGAATCGGTTCTCCCGAGGGCTGTGGGTGGCAGCCATGGCGATAAGCGCCCTGGTTACGATGACCGCAGTGCAATCAGTGGCGATAGGGCACGCGGTCTGGCCTTGGGAATTTGCAGCCGCAATGAACTCGAGATCGAACTACGCTGCAAACTTCATGAGGTCGCTCCTGGACCGTAACCTCTGGTACATCTTCGGATGGCTGTTGCCTTTGGGTATCTGGCGCCTGCGATGCTTGCCACGCGCCTGGGTGCTGGCATCGGCGAGTGCAGCGTTCTTGGCTCTGTTGTTGAACGCGTATTATGGTGGCATGCCTGGAACGGCGGCGAGAGCGATATTTAGCATAGGGGGCCCGATCCTAAGCCTCTCCGTGGCGGTCCTCCTGTGCCGACCGGCAGACGCCTTCGACACCAAGATTTCGCGGGCATAGCGGCCCTGTCGTTCGGGTGCTAGTCCAGAAAAGCCGCTTGCTTGAGAAGCTGCCATTGTTGCCGCGAACAGTTCGGCGGTAGTACCATTCCGCACGGAGGATTCAACTCTTGGCTCGGAATCGAACCGTCAGTCTCCTCCTGATGCTAGCTTGCAGTCAGGGGCTTGTTGTTCAGGTTTCGGCTCAGGGTCCGGTCACGATCCGCGTGGACGCCTCCGCCAGGCAGGGACCGTGGAAGCCGATTTGGACCTATTTTGGTTACGATGAACCGAATTACACCTACACCCCGAACGGCCGGAAGCTCATCTCTGAGCTCTCAGCACTTAGCTCGACTACAGTGTGGATTCGCACCCACCACCTTTTGTGCACGGGCGATGGCACGCCTGCGTTGAAGTGGGGCTCCACGAATGCCTACACTGAAGACCCGTCCGGGAGACCGGTGTACGACTGGGCGATCATCGACAAGGTCTTCGACACCTACGAGCAGGCAAGAGCCAAGCCCTTTGTGGAGATCGGCTTTATGCCGGAGGCCCTCTCTTTGAAGCCCGAGCCTTATACCCGGCACTGGCCGGCGCCCGACGATGGAACTGGCTGGTCCTATCCGCCCAACGATTATCGCAAGTGGGCTGACTTGGTCTCGCAGTGGGTGTGGCACTCAATTGATCGCTACGGCAAAAGCGAGGTCGAGTCCTGGTACTGGGAAGTGTGGAACGAACCTGACATCTCCTATTGGCGAGGAACGCCTGACGAATACGACAAGCTCTACGATTATGCCGCGATGGCCGTAAAGCGCGTCCTTCCTGCCGCCCGTGTTGGCGGACCGGCGTCAACGGGCCCGGCGAATCCAAAGGCAGCGGCCTTTCTCCAACAGTTTCTTGAGCACTGTGACCACGGAACGAACTACGCCACGGGCAAGACCGGTGCGCCCCTCGATTTCATCACCTATCACGCCAAGGGCGCTCCAAACCTGATTGACGGTCATGCTCAGATGGGCCTTGGGCACAATCTACAGGATGTGGCGAAAGGATTTAAGATCGTCACGTCTTTCCCCCAGTTCCGGAGCCTCCCAATTATCCTTAGCGAATCCGATCCCGAAGGCTGTGCGGCCTGCTCGGCGCGGCTTTACCCTCAGAATGCGTATCGCAACGGGGCGCTCTACGCCTGCTACGCCGCGGCCGCCCTGAGCAGCGTCTTGACTCTGGCGGAGCGGCAAGGAATCAACATCGAAGGCATGCTGACCTGGGCGTTCGAGTTCGAGGGGCAGCCTTACTTTGATGGTTTCCGGACGCTGGCCACCAACGGCGTCGACAAGCCGGTGCTGAACCTGTTCCGGATGGCAGGCTTGATGCGGGGCGACCGCCTGAAAGTGGTGAGCAGCGGCGCCGTCGGACTCGACGCGATCCTGGAGGCCGGCGTTCGCATCCAGCCCGATGTGGATGCGATCGCGACCCGCTCCGATCACGAGGTCTCTGTCCTGGTGTGGAACTATCACGACGATGACTTGCCGGGCCCTGACGCGCTGGTCAGCCTCGTGATCAGCGGAATGCCGGGCGTCCAGCGAGTTCTGGCGCGTCACTACCGGATTGACTCCCACCACAGCAATGCATACGCAGTCTGGAAAGAGATGGGCTCCCCCCAGAATCCCTCCCCTAAACAGTACGCTCGGCTTGAGGCGGCCGGAAACCTCGAGCTGCTGAACTCACCAAGCTGGGGGTGGACGGAAGCCGGCACCACAGCCATCAAGTTCTCTTTGCCCCGGCAGGCGGTGTCATTGGTTCAGTTAAGCTGGTAACAGGCTCACTGTGGCACTAGGCGCCAACTTCATCGCGCGGCGCAAAGAAAAGCAGATCCTTCTCGCGGAAGGCGGGATCAGGATGACATGTCCCGCCGCGGCGGGAGCGGAGCGTTGCGAAGAATCTGCTTTTGGTTGCGGTCTATGCCCGCGTTGCGCCACCTGCTTTACGCCAACCGCTCGGGCCCGATTGGGCTGGATGTCTTCACCGTCTCTCCCCGCTTTGAGACCAAGAACTTCGGGGAGCAGCCCTATCTCGACACCTCGGCGACTTTCGATGAAGCAAATCAGAAGGCTGACGTCTCACTTTATATTCGTTTTCCCAGCCTGACATGCGAGTATAGTTGTTCACCTTCCTGAGGGGGATGCCGTGAAAATACTTTTTCGTTCTGCTTTGATTCTCTTCCCTGCCGGTGAAAGCGCTTTCGCCCCAGCGCTCTCCCGGTACGTCCGCACTGAGAATCCTGAAGCGACGATCGAGGCGCCAACCAATCGCCGGATTCAACAAAAGCACCGTATGAAGTGGGAAAGGGTGCTTGATCCCCAAAGCAGGAGAATCTCCTGAATTAAACGAGGAGGCAAACATGCGCTGCAAACTTTCTCTGGTATTTCTGCTGTTCGTAGGGGCAGTACTTGCCGCGACAGCTCAAACCGCCGCTCCCCCGCAAAAGAAAGTGAGCATGACGGTCAATGCGAGCAAGACCGGCGAGCCCATCCATCGGTATGTGTATGGTCAATTCACCGAGCTCCTGTTCAACCTGTTTGAAAAGGGGCTATGGTCTGAAATGCTCAGCGACCGGAAGTTTTTCTATCGGGTGGATTCCAGCGAGAAGTTGAATCCCGAAAACACAAAGCAGAACTTCACCCGTTGGCGGCCGGTGGGGCCGGATGAGGCCGTGGTCATGGACAAGAAGAGCCCGTATGTCGGCGAGCACTCGCCTCTCGTGAAACTCGACGCGACAACGCCGCGCGGCATTCGTCAGGCGGGGCTGCCTCTCCGCAAAGGGCGGAGTTACACGGGTTCGGTGGTGCTCTCGGGCGACCCCGGAGTGAAGGTCGAGGTTAGCCTCGTCTGGGGATCAGGGGGAAGCGATCGCCAAACTCTTCCGATGGGCCCGCTTTCGGCCCGGTATGTGAAGTCCCCGTTGAGATTCACCGCCGGCGGGGACAGCGCGGACGGGCGCTTGGAAATCACGGGGACCGGCAAGGGGACATTTCATATAGGCGTCGTATCACTCATGCCTGCCGACAACATCAGGGGCTTTCGCGCTGACATGATCAAGCTCCTCAGGGATCTCAACTCCGGAATCTACCGATGGCCAGGCGGGAATTTTGCTTCCGGTTACGACTGGCGCGACGGGATTGGGGAACGGGACAAAAGACCACCGCGCTATGACTACGCTTGGCGAACTGTCGAGTACAACGACGTGGGCACGGACGAGTACATGACTCTGTGCCGCTTAATCGACATCGATCCCTACATTTGCGTAAACTCCGGTTTTGGCGACGCCCACTCTGCCGCCGAATGGGTGGAATACTGTAACGGTTCTGCGCAAACACCCATGGGGAGAGTCCGCGCGGCCAACGGACACCCGGAGCCCTACAAGGTCAAGTGGTGGGGCATCGGCAACGAAATGTATGGGCAATGGCAATTGGGCCACATGTACATCGATCACTACGTCCTCAAGCACAACATGTTTGCCATATCCATGCGCAAAGTCGACCCTGCGATCGAACTCGTCGCGTCAGGGGCCACCCCTTTTGAAACCAGCACCACGGCCAGGTATCATCGTCCTCCACTGCCGAGCAAGCTTCCCTACGAGTATGGTTCTCCGCAAGACTGGTCCGGCAACCTCCTGGCCCACTCCTCCGATCATTTCGAATACCTTTCCGAACATCTCTATCCCGTGCTGAACAGCGCATTCGATGTCGACGCCCAGAAGTTTGTGAAGACGAACGACCCCATCGAGGACCAAATCCGGCGGCTGCCGAACCGGGTTCGCGCCACGGTCGAGGCTTGGGAAGAGTATCAAAGGCGGATGCCCAACCTTGAAGGCAAGAACCTCAAGCTGGCCATCGACGAATGGACGGGTGGCGGATTCAAGGGCTTCATGCGGGCGCTTTGCGCAGCCGAGGGGCTCCAAGAAATGTTCCGGTACTCGCAATTCATCAAGATGGGGGCTTACACGGCGTTCATTTCCAACCTCAACTTTGACGGCAACGATGCGGTCTTGAGCAGCGTTGGCCTGGTCTTCAGACTTTACCGGCAGCGCTTTGGAACAATTCCCGTCGAAGTGAGCGGCAACTCTCCGCAGAAGCCGGTGCAGGGTACCATCGGAGTTGACAAGCCGAGAGTTTCCTCCGGAAGCGACACCTATCCGCTGGATGTTGCTGCGGCCCTGACGAACGACCACAAGAAGCTGACCGTTGCCATTGTCAATCCGACGGAAACTCTGCAGGAGATTGATTTCAACGTCGTGGGAGTACAGCTTCAGGGCGCGGGAAGGATGTGGCGGATCGCCGCTCCGAACCTGGACGCAGACAACGAGCCAGGAAAAAAGCCCGAGCTGGAGATTGTAGAAACACCCGTGAGGGAGTTGCCCAAGACGCTGGCGCTGCCGCCCCTCTCCATCAGTCTCTGCGAGTTTGAGGCGAGATAGCCACCGGCGCTGCCCGCTGATGACCGGCAGGGACCTGCGACGAGACGAGTCTTTTTTTCGTTCGGGGGTGTTTTAGTGCGATCCCCAGTGGCCGGACGGCAATCTTGCGCGTCGTGTTGAAAGCATGCAGGGACGCCTGCGGTGCAAATCCTCAAGGAGGTGAGCAATGTGGGGTAGTTGCAGGCTCATGAGGCTGACCTCTCCTGCGTGGATGGCCTCTGTCACGCTCGGGCTAATGTCCTTATCTTTGGGGGCAAGCTTCTCCTTCAAATTCATCCCCGTTTATCGGCTGGCAGCAGTACACGATCGATGGCCAAACTGCGATTCGGCCTAAAGGTTGCGCTCAGGCCTCCCGAAGCGTGCACACTCGACCACGGCCACTCCCGGCGCGTTTGACGAGGCCGGCCCTCACTGGGTTGAGATGAATGTATTCCACTTTCTCGTAGTATTCCTTAACGCTTCGCAGCGCGCGGTCGAAAGATCGCGGCTGCCAGAGCGCGAGCCGCAGGCGCAAACGCGGCGTCTGCGCTACCTTGCTGAAACCGTCAGGGGATTGGAATCCGATATGCGGGTCACGAGCCGGCCAAGGAGTCGGTAGCCGGAGTTGCAGGGCGCCGCTGAAGCACAAAGAAGAAGGCAGCGGCCAAAGAGGAGAAAGCGGTGACGGCTCCCAGAACAGTGAATGCGCCTTGCCAACCGGAAGCGAGCGAAATGCGAGCCACCGCGTCGCCCGACAAAACTCCACCGAAGTAGCCAATGCCATCAATGATGCCGGAGGAAGTGGCCGCCCCTTGCTTACCGCCAAAGTCTAGCGCCATGGCACCGGCGAGATAAGAGTAAGGACCGATCATGACGAACCCCACGAGTGCCACTAGCGCCACGGGCAGGTTGTGAGGTGCACTTGGCCGAAGCGAAGCAAGCCAGAAAAGCGCGAGCGTGGCAAGAACAAGTCCAGCGAACGTAATCGTCGCCCGTCCCCCGCGCCCCAATCGGTCGCTTAGATAGCCAAAGAGCAGCACTGAAAATCCTCCGAACAGCGGGAAGAGGGCACTGAACTGGGCGGATTTGCCTTGGCTGAAGCCAAGCACTTCATAGAAATAGGTTGGCGTCCAGGTATTGAATGTCTCCCGAACGAATGTGCAGCCCAGGGATAGAGTACAGACGATCCAGAAGGCAGGGCTGCGGAACAATGGTCGGAGCAGGGCAGCAACACCGACCGTCCGCTTCTTATCACCTCGGCTTGCAAAGAGGTTGTCGGGGTTCGGGGCGGGTTCTGGTTCCCCGATTTCGGTGCTTGATTCCTTGAGCAGCAGGAGATTTGCCAAGAAGAGGGCAAACAGGCTGAAAGCGGCAACCACGAATATGCTGCGCCAGCCCATGCCGTGAGCGATCAAGACGCCCATAAAATGCCGGCCGATGGCGTCGCCAAACAAGTAGCTGAGGCTTATAGCACCCATCGCCGTGCCGTAGGTGGCAAATGAAAACCAGCGCGAGGTAATCTTTACCATTCCAGCCCACGCTGACGACTGGACGAGCCGGTTGCCAACCCAGGCCGCCGCGAACACGGGCAGACCCCCGCCCGCGGCGGCAATCAACGTAAATAAAACCGACCCGCCCATCGCGGCGAGAAACTGGCGTTTGCCTCCCCAGAAATCCGCGAGCCCGCCAAGAAAAATCTTGCCGAGCGCATACGCCAGCACACCCAAAGAAGCAATCTGGCCGAGACGGATGCGCGCCTCTGCTGCCGGAACGCCGCGTGCCGCTAAATCGTCAATAATCAGCGGGAGGGTTACGGAGAAATTCGAGCGACAAGCGTAGAAACCGGCGTAGCCGGTCATCAGCAAGATGACGATCAGAATCTGGTGGCGCAGCAATCGCCGGTTTGTAATCTGTTGCCCCATGATCGTCGGCGGCCCTTGATCTCTTAACAGGACGCTGAAAAACCTTTGTGAAGTCGCCAAGGCGACTCATTCCGATCCCGCCCTGCGGGAGAGGAATCTCGCTCTGGAAACCCCGATCTGATCGGGGCGAGATTCCTCGTCGTCCCGATCAGATCGGGACTCCTCGGAATGACAGGCGAGGCGGGTTTTTCAGCGTCCTGTCAAGGACGGTGACCGCGCTGAAGTCGCGCCTCGATTTCGTCGAAGACCGGATCGAAGTCAGAAAGGCTATCGATCACATAATGAGTACCGGCATCCATCAAACGTTCGCGGCCAGTCTGAAGGCGCGTTTCCCGTTCTGCCGGCGAAAGCGCATCGAATTCCGCTTGTGTCAGGCCAACCATATTTCCAGTTCGAACAACTCCCACCGTCCACATGCCGGCGTTGAGGCCTTCTTCGGTGTCGGCCACGGTGTCGCCGACTTTCACGAAGGATTCGAGTGGAAAAACCTTCAGCCGTACGGCGATCTCGTAGCACATCCAGGGCAGAGGGCGGCCTCCGCCGACGTCGTCGGGGACGAGAGAACAATCCGGTTCATAACCTTGCGTGGCAGCTTTCTCGAGAAGGATCTCCAACATTGGCCGTGTGTAGCCTGTCGTACTCCCGATCTTCAGGCCGCGCCGGCGCATGCGTTCGACAGCATCCGCAACTCCGGGAATGAGGTCCGAGTCCTGGTCAAGGCGAGCTAACTGTATCGGCTGAAAGTCGCGGTATAACTCCTCGACATCGGATTCCGTTGCCTGCCGGCCGGAATGTTGTCGCCACGCTTCCGCGACACGCGGACTACGAAGCAGTGAGCGGATGTGGTCCTTTTTCAGCAGGCCCATATCGCGGCGGACTTCGTCGTCGGAGACAGCTATGCCCCTTTGTCGAAACACCTGCTGCATGGCCCGGATAGGCGAAAAACTTCCGTAGTCGACAGTGGTGCCGGCCCAGTCAAGAATGGCAGCTTGCAGCTTGCCGCTGTATCTCTTATGCGTCTGACTGAAGTCGTTCATTTCGTACTCCCGCATGCGCGATCGCCTGTTCAGCCCAGCCGAATCACAAAGTCATTCCCGCTCCTACGACAGCGACTTTCATAGGGTGGGAATTGCCTCTCTCGGAGCGTTTCATTGAGGGGAAGCATTCAAAGCATCGATCGCCAGATGTTGATCCAGGCTCGCTGCACGCGCCGATTTCGCCGAATCGATCTGCATATCAGTGAGCGTCTGCCGAACTGCAGCGACGAGCGCCTCCAAATCTTCGGGGAAGAGGTGGCCGATGGTGCCGATGCGGAAACAGTCTGCGTCGCTGACCTTCCCGGGGTAAATCACAAAGCCCTTTTGACTAAGGTGCTGATAGAACCGGCTGAAATCGAAGTTCGGATGTTTCGGATAACGGAATGAGGTAATGATGGTGCTTTGGTGCTCTGGGGCAAGATAGGCGTCAAAGCCCAACTCCTTCATGCCTTCGACCAAGACCTTCTGGTTCGCAGCATATCGAGCGGCACGTCCGCCAATTCCTCCTTCCCGGTCCAACTCTTCGAGCGCCTGCCAGAAGCCCAGGAGGACATGCGTTGGAGGCGTGAAACGGAACTGTCCGTCGCCTTCCAACCCTTTCCACTGCGACACGAGATCCAAGCTCACACTGCGCGCCCGGTCTTCGGCTTCCAACAGCAGCTCCCGACGAGCCAGCACAAAAGCGAATCCCGGTACACCCTGGACACACTTGTTCGCCGAGGAAACGAGGAAGTCGATTCCCCAGCTTACCACCCCCATAGGCATTCCCGCAAAGCTGCTCATCGCGTCCACGATGAACGCGCAGCCCTGCTCCTTCACCACACCCCCAATTTCTCGCACTGGATTCATGATCCCCGTGGAGGTCTCGCAGTGGATGGTTCCCACGTGCGTGATAGCCCGATCGCGCGCGAGAGCCTGGCGAGCTTCGGCAGGATCGACCGGACGCCACTCGGGGAAGAGAAGGGTTTCGGTTGCGATGCCCAGCGTGCGCGCGATCTTCGCCATGCGGTGTCCGTAGGCGCCGTTGACTAGAACCAGCAGCTTGCCGTCGCGCGGCAGCACCGAGGAGATAACGGACTCGATCGCGAAGGTGCCGGAGCCCTGCATCAGAACGGCCTCGTAGGAGCCGTCGGCAACATTCCCTAACTCCAGCAAACGGTGGCGGATTTTTCGCACTACTTCGAGAAATTCCGTGTCCCGTGAGCCCAAGTCCCGCATCATGGCCTGCTTGACGGTTTTGCTGGTGGTGAGCGGACCGGGCGTCAAGAGGAGTTTAGGCTTTTCCATCCGCGATGAATCTCCGCAACCTTGGAAAGTGGCGCTGGCGGACGTAGGTCCGCCGGCGCCATACGCAATCCTACCACGCGCTAGAACTGGAAGCGAAGTGACATCTGGATGGTACGAGGTCCAGCCTGCGCCACCTCCTGGCTGCTGGATATGAGCCCGAATTTGCCGGTGATGTTCATATTCGGCAAGCCCCAATTGGCAAGGTTGAACAAATTGGAGAACTGCGCCTCGTACCTGAGACCGAAGCGCTCGTTCAAGTGGAACGTCTTGCCCGCCGACATCGAGAAGGTCGCCGTTCCCGGCCCTTCCAGGATCCCCACCCCGCAGTTGCCGAAGCGTCCGATCGGCTCGGCCGTACCGCTGGCATCCACGGGATGGGCTGGCACGTTATAAGCCGACACGTTGAAGAACGCCGAAGTGGTGGGGTTTGAAAGGTAACCGCTCGCTCCCGCTTCGGTGTAGAATAAGAGCCAGTTTCTTTCCGAGGTGGTTATGTCCGACGCCTTGGCAGCGAATGCTCTGCCGATCGGCCTCTTTCGATTCACGATTGCCCCCGTGCAGTCGCTCGAAGTGCCCGCTGTCAATAAAGGCAATATGCTTCGTGGCGGTTTCGGCCACGCCTTTAGGCGCTTGTGTTGCATCCCTCAATGCCGAGACGCCAAGACTTGCCCGTTAGCGGCTTCGTGCCCTTACAAGACTCTTTTTGAGCCCTCGCCACCGCCTGGCGCTGCTCGGCTGTCGAAGAACCAGGACACGCCCCGGCCATTTATTTTTCGAGCACGCTTGAACTCTCGCACCACTTACAGGCCGGGTGAAGCCTTCGATTTTTCTCTGACGCTGTTGGGAAAGGCTGTAGACTACTTGCCGTATTTCGTGCTGGCCTTCCGCGAGCTCGCTCGCGAAGGGATCGGCCTCAATCGCGCCCCGTGCGAGCTTGAACGGGCGGAAGCGCTCACGCCCGAAAACGCCGACTTCGAAGCCGCACCTGCAAGCCTGAGCAAGGACCAGGTGATTTACAGCCGGGAAGAGGACGTCTTCCGACAACCCGCGCCGTTCACGCTTGCAGACTGGGTTCGGCCACGCCTGCTTGAATGGACAAATGCCAATCGCCGTATTACAATTTCCTTTCTCACGCCCACCTATCTCAAGTTTAGGGAGCAAGCCGTGCTCAGGCCGGACTTTCACCACGTCTTTAAGCGCGTGCGCGACAGGCTCAACGCCCTGTGTACGTTTTTCGGCCCCGGGCCTATTGACGCGGACTTCAAGGGACTCGGCGAAGCTGCTGAAAAAGTTCAGACGGTAAAGTGTGATGTTCATTGGGTCGAGCGCTACCGCACATCTTCCCGCACCCACCAGCGCCATGAACTTTCGGGATTCGTCGGCTCGTGTACATACGAATACCCAACGGACGAATCTGGAATTTCAAATCTGGATTTGTTCAAATGGATTCTCGCCGGCGAACTTCTCCACGTCGGCCGCCACACGGCATGGGGGAATGGGAGCTTCAAAGCAAGTTGCGGAGGGACAGCTTGAGCCTCTCCTTGGAAGAGTACCGCGACCTCTGGCAGAACGGGTTGAGGCCCGGCGAAGTGACCCCTCTGGGCTACCCCGGCTGGCCTGAAGTTGGGATTGCCATTGTGGGAGACTTTGCGGGGATTCAGTCCTTTGTGTTGCGGCCCGTGCCAGGCGCAGGAGGTGCTGCAAAGAGGTTGCGAAGCCGGTCATTCCGGGTGAGCGCCTACACGGAATTGGTAGCGCGCTGGTGTCGTGGTCAACTCTCCGCCGCGCAGCCTCGAATTCTCTATTCGGCGGGCGGGCGCTTTCTGATTGGTGCGAGTCCTATTCCCGGTTGGCGAGACCTTCTCAGAAACATGCAGAAGCAGGTCGATGACTGGGCTTGGCAAAGCTTCCAAGGTGAATTGGTCTTCCATCTTGCGGGAGCGGAGTTCAGCTCCGCCAAGATTCCCAGAGCGGAACTTGAAGCCGCACTTGAAGCGCGTCGGAACCAGCCGCTCGCCAAAACGCTCTGGAGCAATGGGAAGTGGAATTCGTCGCTTTTCTTTCACCCCGCCCTCCCCGCCGAAGCAAAGTGTGAGGCTTGCGGAATGACCCAAGGGGTCACCCGCAATTCGGACGGAGAAGACATCTGTGATGCCTGTTCCGCCGACGAGCAAAGGGGATTTGACTTGGCCAGAGCCACATTTGCCCGCATTTCGAACCAGGATGCGGGCGACCTAACCGCGCTGGGCACGTCCCTGCATCTTCACCAGGACCGAAAGGGATACGGTGACGATACTTGGCTTTCGTTTGGAGATCGCGCTCCCGGAGCGGAGCCTTGGTACCTGCTCCGCCACCTGCCTCGTGATTCCAATGGAAATCCGCTGGATTTCGAGCAGATTGCGGAGCATGCTGCCGGCTCTCGTAAGTGGCTGGGTTACCTGCGAATCGACGTGGACCACGCTGGCCATAAGTTTCGCCACCTGGAAGGCGACCCGGCGCGCACCTGGGCCCTGAGCCACCTTCTGCATACTTTCTTCGCCAAAGAGGCGAACGATCTTCTGGACGGACCTCGATATCAGAATATCTACGCGGTCTACGGCGGGGGTGACGACTTGTTTGTGATCGGCCCCTGGACTGACGTGCTCGACTACGCCGAGACATTGCGGAGCATGCTGACAGACGTCGTCGGAGATGCTTTGACTTTCTCAGCGGGTGTGGCTCTGGCGAAACCCCGCGAACATATCTTGTCCCAGGCGGAGTTCGCCCACGAGCAATTAGACCACGCCAAGAACCAGCTTTCTTACGGCCGGCAGTGCGGCCGGGATCAGATCAGCGCGCTCGGGGCCATTGCCGATTGGAAAACCCTCTCGGGTCTCTTGAGCACGGCCAAACAGGTCACGAAATGGGTGAGTGACCATCAGATCCCATCGAGTTTCCTCCACCAAGCGTTACAATTCCATCATACTTGGAAGCGGTCTCGAGAAGAATGGGGTGACAAGCAGACCTTCAGGTCCGTTCGCTTTCGCCCCCTGCTTTACTACCAGATTCAAAGGAACCTTAGGCCTGGTCCTGCCAAGGATTGGGCCCAGACCCTTCTCGCTTCCCCATCCCAATGGCCCTGGGTGGATTTCATCGTTCGCTACGCCATGCTTGCCGCCGGGGGGGGCGAGAAGGACGGAGGACAGCCATGCCGGATATCAAAGATGCAATGAGGGACGCCGGGCTTCGAAACACTGGCGAAATCAAGTGCCGCGATTGCGGCAAGCCCTTTACGCCCAGAGAGCCACACCATAAGCTCTGCCCGGATTGCATTCGAAAGAACCGTCCGGCGTTCTCCGGGCGAACGACGACGTTTCCCCAAGGTTATCCCAATTATTTCGACGCCGACGGGGTGCTGAAGCCCGAGTATGTAACCGACCTTGCTGAAAACATCGCTACGGAGTTGGGGCAGGCGAGGCCGAGAATGACCATGCACCAATTGCGCGCCTTCTACGGCCATGTAAAGCGGCAGGAAAACGCCCTAAAGAACCATCGCCCGTTTAAAGAGGTCCTGGTGGAGATCAGCAAGCTGAAGCCTATCGCCAGCGAACGGGCGAGCAAGGAGAAGATTCCTGATTATTTTAGGGACTTTATCGACCGCAACGTCGATAAATCAAAGGACGAGGATGCGTTTCTGAAGGGATTTGTCGAGCACTTTCAGGCCGTGGTGGCCTACTGTGCGGGAACGATTCGTGAGAGGTGAAATATGAACAGGTGGCAAGAAGTTGTAAAACTGACATTCCGGGTCACGCTCGCGGAAGGCACGCGCATCGGCGGAAGCGGTGGAGGCTTGCAAATTGGGGAGATCGTCGAACCCAACCTTATGGCTATCCGCAATCCCGCCAACGGGGAGTTCTATATCCCTGGCTCTTCCCTGAAGGGGAAACTGCGCTCGGTCCTCGAAAGGGAACTCGGGAAGTGCGAGGGAGGCAGCCCGTGCACCTGTGGGGCGGTTGATTGTTTGGTCTGCACGGTGTTTGGCGCCCACCTCAAACCTAAACCGGATTGCGCCCCCACTCGCATTGTTGTAAGAGACGCCCCAATGTCGGCGGATGCGAAAGCCAGCTTCATCGAAGCGCAGAGGACCGGCAAGTCCATCACCGAAGAGAAAACGGAAAACATCATTAATAGAAAGTCTGGGGCGGCCGAACACCCCCGAACCGGTGAAAGGGTTCTAGCCGACACGACTTTTGACGGCGAAATCCTCCTGCACATTTACGAGGGCGATGATGCTAGAAAAATGACTGACTTCGTCCGGCATGGTCTCGGCATTATCCAGGAAGCCAGTTCCATTGGCGCGAGCGGTAGCCGCGGCTACGGGAAGGTGCGATTTGAGAAAGTCAAGGAAGAGACGCTGAAGGTCAGCGAACTCAAAGTATGAAGACTTATCGGTTCAAACTGAAACCTCTGGCGCCATGGAGCACGCCCTGGGACGCCGATACCCTTTTCGCGGCGCTCGCCTGGCAAGTGCTGCGATCAGGTGGAGAGGGTTCGCTCCGCGAATTCCTGGCCCAGTTCCAAGCAGGCAGGCCCCCCTTCGTACTTTCCAGTGCCTTCCCTGAGCGTTGGCTTCCTTGCCCACTTTCAGCAGAGATCCGAGACTTGCCGGACTCCAACGTCAAGCGCAAGCGGCCGGTCTTTGTCCGCGAGGAGCAGTTCCGCACGCTGATCACAGGTAACGGAGAGATTCTACCCTCCGACACGCCACCGCCGGAACCGATATTGTCGCGCTCCCGTTTGCAAGCCGCGATTGATCGCAAAACGGGGACTACGGGAGGAGAAGGCAGCGTCTTCGAAGTGGACGAGTGGTACCTCCAGGAATCCGTATCGAAGCATCTCGCCCTGTTCGTGAAGACTCAGGACGGTCCTGACTTTGTTCACAACCTCCTCGTTTCACTTTCACGCGAGGGTTTTGGCAAGAAGCGTTCAAGCGGCCGGGGTGCCTTTAAGCTGGTTGATGACCCCGAGCCCTGCGATTGGATGGACTCATTCGACCGAGCCAATGGTTTTGTCTCTCTGAGTCCCTTTGTACCAAAGGCCGGAGATCCTGATGACGGGCGCTGGGGCTTGGTCGTCAAGTACCCGAAGTTCTCACCCGATGCCCCTGTGGCCAACCCCTTCAAAGGTCGGCTGGTCATGCTGCGCCCTGGCTCTGTGTTCCGAGTTGCGTCACAGCCCGTCCATCCCTTCTACGGCCAGATGATTAAGAGCCTGAGGCCGGAATTCCCGGATTCGGTCCATTACGCTTTGGCGTTCCCGGTTCCCATCTGCTGGCCAGCGGAGTAGAAGCAGCACCGCGCCCAATCCCCGTTCCTCAGAACGCAGGCTGTCGCCGTCTGTGGAGACTGTCGCATGCAAAGAGGCACATTAGTTCCCCCCACGATTACACTTTTTCTTGAACCCAAGCTCTTTCGACCGTTCGTTGTTGGCACTACGAGCCTGGCCATTTTTGCTATGGCGCTCTACGACTTCCTCAAGGACCTGGTAAACGCTGGAGAGTTTCACTGGCGTATCCCCCTTCTCGGCGTCGTGTCGTTCCTGTTCTTGCTTATGGCGGCCCACCTTTTGAAGAAGCGATACATCGAGGTAACGCATATCACCCCGCCCAAAAGCCCCCCAGCACCAAAGAAGAAAGGTCTGGTCGTGTTGGGGAGTGACCAGGCAGTGGTTCAAAAGGCCATCGAGCACCACGGCAGCACCTTGAAGTATGCCTGGATTATTGCCAGCGAGCAGACGAAAGGCATGGCGACAGCGGTCAAAGGGAAACTGCAGAGCGCGGACAGAGCGATCGAGGTGCAGGTGATTTCCAACCCTGGCGATTGGCACGAAGTCTCGCTGGTCGTGCGAGATCTTTTGGAGCACAACCCCCGCGAATTGGGTCCCGGCGACATAATCGTGGACCTCACCGGACTTACCAAACCAGCGTCAATTGGGGCGTTCCTCGGTGCGCTGCAAGCAGGCGGACTGATTCAATACACGCCTGGAAAATACACCACAGGCCCTCAAGGCAAGATGGTTGAACCCCTCGAGCCCGTCCAAATCGTCATCAACTACAGCGTTGTCCAAGCATCCGCAGCCGAAGCTTCGGCGGGGCAGAGCAACCTTGGAGCATCGAAGGCGTCGTGATGTCCAGCGAAGCGGTCGTCATTGACATCAAACAACTATACGGCGAGGCGGCCAAACTGCCGGAACTCGCAGAGTACGTCAAGAAGGCGCAGGAGCTGGCGGGCGAGGGCAAAATTGTAGTCCTTACGGGCCATGGGCCGATTTGGCTTTATCTGAAAATCGCCCACGCGCTGCACGGCAACGCTCGGAAACTGATTTACCGCTCACCGGTGACCGGCGACGTGACGATTTTTGATCATGATCCGTTCTGAGCAAAGGAAGTTCCCCGATAAAGAGGGGACGGGAAAAACAGGGGTTAGGGGTCAGGTGTTAGGGACTACGGCGAAGATGCCTGACCGCGGAAAGCTGAGGGCTGACGGCTAGCATCTATCCCATTGCGAAATCTCTCAAACCTATGGGGGGTTTTGTGCAGGTTTGGCGTTTGCGAAGCTTTCTTGCTGGGTGGCTTGTATCCCACTGAAAACAGGCGTACAGTGGTGCGGTTGAAGAGGCATCCCCGACGAAGAGGGGACTGAAACCGGCTGACCTCCTCCGCACTGTGCATTAAGAACATGTTGAAGAGGCATCCCCGACGAAGAGGGGACTGAAACGGCGAAACGATGTCGCCAAAGTCTACCGACCCGGTGTTGAAGAGGCATCCCCGGCGAAGAGGGGACTGTAACTTCCTTCCAAGTTTGACCGCGTTTGGATTTTTCACGGTTGAAGAGGCATCCCCGACGAAGAGGGGACTGAAACGGATCAGCCTTGTGGGTTTTCAGCGTCTTGGTCTCCGTTGAAGAGGCATCCCCGATGAAGAGGGGACTGAAACTCGTACTTATTGCCCCGATAGCCGCCGTGCAGCGCGTTGGAGAGAGTTCCCCGATCAAGAGGGGACCAAAGGACGTAGAGACGAACCTTGCAAGCGTCGGTTCCAGCGTCAGAGGAAGTTCCCCCGATGAAGAGGGGACGCGGCTCGGATTGAGTCTTTTAGCGATTGAGTCATTGAATCATTTGAAGTACTCTTGCGACAGGTGGATGTTTGTGTTTGCTGATAACTGAAAACTGACGACTGACGGCTGCTTTTGGAAGTTCCCCGATGAAGAGGGGACCGAAACCTGACTGCGAACTGGTTGTACCCCTCGATCACCCCGTTGAAGGGAGTTCCCCGATGAAGAGGGGACCAAAGGACCCTGCGCGGTGTATTCGTGGAGTCAATTTTCACCTGTGAGAGGAAGTTCCCCGATGAAGAGGGGACCAAAGTCTTTGCAGATATTCATCGGCATATGCCTGGAGACGATCGTCAAAGGAAGTTCCCCGATGAAGAGGGGACGAAATCAAATGCTGAATTGTGAATGCTGAATTGTGAGTGAAGGTGGGAGGCAGTTTTCCAATCGGAAGGGGACCCGGCTGCGATTGACCCATTGATTCATTGAGTCACTGAATCATTTCAAGTACTCTTGCGACAGGTGGGTATTTGTGTTCGCTGATAGCTGAGAGCTGATGGCTGAGGGCTGCTTTTGAGAGTTCCCCGATGAAGAGGGGACTGAAACATGGTGTAATTGGTGTTGGGCTCCCAGCCGCCCACTAGTTGAAGAGAGTTCCCCGATGAAGAGGGGACTGAAACAAGCTACAGCCAGTCGCCCCATTGGAGTAGGTCCAGTTGAACAGAGTTCCCCGATGAAGAGGGGACTGGAGCAAGGCGCTGAACTTGCATTTGTACTCTTCGATCAGTTGCAGAAGCATCCCCGATGAAGAGGGGACGCGGCTCGGATTGAGCCATTTAGTGATTGAGTCACTGAATCATTTCAAGTACTCTTGCGACAGGTGGGTATTTGTGTTCGCTGAGAGCTGATGGCTGAAGGCTGCTTTTGAGAGTTCCCCGATGAAGAGGGGACTGAAACTCCCAACAATTCGAGACAGCCACGTTCTCAATCGTGTTCAAGAGAGTTCCCCGATGAAGAGGGGACTGAAACGCGGAGAATTCGATCGCGCAGGTGGAATTTTCTAGGTTGAAGAGGCATCCCCGATGAAGAGGGGACCGAAACGTTGCGAGGAATCCATGCACGGTTGCGCTGCCGTTGTTGAAGAGGCATCCCCGATGAAGAGGGGACGCGACTCGGATTGAGCCACTTAGTGATTGAGCCATTGAATCATTTGAAGTACTCTTGCGACGGGTGGGTGTTTGTGTTCGCTGACAACTGAAAGCTGAGCGCTGAAGGCTGCTTTTGAGAGTTCCCCGATGAAGAGGGGACCGAAGGAGCATTCGATTGTACTTGTCATCGCCAAATCGCCAAGTTAGAGGAAGTTCCCCGATGAAGAGGGGACCGAAGATTCGATCACATCCCTTTCGTGGAGTTTCTTTGCACTCGTTAGAGGAAGTTCCCCGATGAAGAGGGGACCGAAGTTGAGTCTTCAGAGTCTTGCCTTCCCAGTCGGCCAAGTTGAAGAACCATCCCCGATGAAGAGGGGACCGAAGTTGGGTGATCCACTCGTTGAACGGGAACCCGAGCGCCGTTAGAGGAAGTGCCCCGATGAATAGGGGACTGAGACACCTGAACGTTGTCCTTGACAAGCTCGTACGAGTAAAGTCGGAAATCCTTCCCCGATGAAGAGGGGACTGAGACTGGAGCAAAGAGGCCAAGATTGAACTCTGGAATTCTCTGTCGGAAATCCTTCCCCGATGAAGAGGGGACTGAAACTTGTACTTGTTACCCCGGTAGCCGCCATGCAGCGCTGTTGAAGAGGGTTCCCCGATGAAGAGGGGACGGTAAGAACAGGGGCTAGGGCTTAGGTGTTGGGGGCTAGAGAAAGACAACTAACCACTGGCCACTGACCACTGTTTTCCCGATGAAGAGGGGACGAAATCAAATGCTGAATTGTGAATGCTGAATTGTGAAGTAGCCGATTCCTTCTCGCCACCGCCCACTGCCAACTGCCTAGCCCTAACTGCCTGTCGCTTACTGCCTTCAGACTCCCGGCTCCTGAATCTTCAGTTTCAGCCCTTGACACGCGGCCGGAAATATGGTAGCCTACGGTAGTTGGCATATGCTGAAGGCACTGCCATTCCGGTTGGAAGGGTCCCTAAATCGGCGCCGCGACTGCGGAAGATTGCAGCGAAGGTCAAAAAAGATACTAAATAGAGGGAACGAACCTAATGATTTGTTGGAAACACAGCACTTAGCTGTTTTTGGAGCAAAAAACGAACTCAAAACGAACTCGATTTTGAGTGCAAAAAGCGCTTATCAAAGCGGAAAAGTAGGTTTCGGGGGCCAGGTGCCAGGTGTCAGGGCGGGAAGAGTTGGGGGAGAGAATAGGGAACAGGGAATGGGGAACAGGGAACAGGGAACAGGGAACAGGGTATAGGGAACAGGGAACAGGGAACAGGGAATAGGGAACAGGGAGCAGGGAACAGGGAATGAGGAATGGTGAATTGGTCGGGTCCTTTTTTGGTGCCGGTTACTGCAATGTCCGTATCAGGGGAACTGGAATTGACAAGGCCGTCGGCAGGCGCTTCGGCACAGGATAGGATGTCGCCTTGGACAGGGAAGAAGATACTTGGTAATTTTCAAAAATGAACGAACGAAGCACGAATGTCTATGAAAACAAAGGGTCGGTTTCCAACAGGCGGCGACAAAGCGGGAATGTTATAGAAAACAAAGGTAGTTACGCGTCGAAAGCGGGAATATTATTGAAAAGAAAGGTAGTTAGTAGGTGGCAGGTCGTAGGTGGGGGAAGAGCAGGAGCCAGGATTCGGGATCCAGGATTCAGGTGTCAGGTACCAGGTGTCAGGAATGAGAATGAAGAGCACCTGATTCCCGCCTTCTGCCTTCTGCTTACTGCCTACTGCCCACTGCGTACTGTACGCTGCCGAACTCATCAATGAGCCTTGTAGCTTGATGGTGGCGATGCAGCTTGCGTCAGATGCCGTATTCCCGACACATAACCCGTCACGGCTGGCCATCTACCGCTGCCATAAACGCCCGGAGCGGCACAAAGGTGTAACCTCGCTTCTTGAGCTCGGGGATGAGCCGCGATAGCAATTCAACCGTCTGCGGCAGCTCATGGAACACGAGGATGTGCTGGTCAACACCCAGGCGCTCGCGCTGTTCGATGCGGCGCAAAACGTAGTCATAGTCCGATGGCTTGGGGCACTTGGCCAAGTCATGGCCCACACAGAAGTAGTCTTCGGAGTCGACGTCGCGCAGCGCTGGCGGCACGGCTGTGGACTTTGTCATGAGGTGGTAACCGCGCGCTTCGATCTGCTTCTGAAGCTCCGGCCAAATGGTCCAGTCCGGCGGGCGCAGAAAAGCGGGCTTGTCGCCGGTAATGGTCTGGATGAATAGTGAGGCCCGCTCGATGTCGTTCAGCACCCATTCTTCACCATAGCGCTTCTTCATGAGCCGGAAGTCGCCGTGGCCGTAAGTGTGATTCTCGATCTCGTGACCACGGCGGTGCTCTTCCTCGGCCGCCTCGCGGCAAATTCCACCGTCGACTTTGCGGCACATCTCGTCCGCGTTCTTCGAGAGCCGCCAGCCCATCACAAAGAAGGTCGCCTTAACCTCCTGCTGATCCAGTAGGGCGAGTAGACTGTGTGACGTGACCCCTTTCCCCGATCGCGTTCCCATGAGCACGTAAGGCTTGGGACCATCATCGAAGGTCAGTGCGATCAGCTTGCCGCTACGAGTCGCATGAGCCCGCGCGCCGGCCTTTCCTGGAGCTGGCGGATCCTTGGCGGGGAAGGCCGGGGTGGCAAACGCGATCAGTAGCATGCAAAGAGTGGTTGTTTGTAACATGGCTACTCATTATGCCCCCAGTCCGCCGGCGTCCGCCAGCCATGCTGCTGCACTACAGCGATTCTTCATCCGGACGAGGCCAGGCGTCGCCGAACCAGCGAGTGGATCAGACCGCACGCCTCGAGCTTCAACCGCAGGCTGCGCGGGGCATTGTCTTTTAGCCGAAGAAGTAAGGTATATACTTGCAGGTTTGCTGTTGGTGAGGTGCGGAACCGCTTCCGGTGATGAGACCAGTTGGTGGTGTCCTAATATGGGATGTAGGGCCGGTCCCGCCTTGCGGGACCGGCCAGGCCGTCCCGCCATGGCGGGAGGTGGCCCTACAGGCGAATTAGGACACCACCGGCCAGTTGACATACCCGCGAGCTGCCCACAAGAAGCGGGGGGAGGTAGGCAATGAGTGCTGAGCTTTCGAGAAGACTGGTGATTCTATCCGGGCCATCCTGTGTAGGTAAGAGTCCACTCGACAGGGCGCTTGCCAAGTTCCATCCGGAGTTGCGCCATGGACTGCGGAAGCTTGTTCTTTACAACAGCCGTGCCCCCAGGCCAGGTGAGCTCGAGGGGGTCGACTACCATTTCCGCCTACGCAGTCAGATCGAGGCCTTGCGCGCGGAAAGTCGTTATGCCGTCTTGGACGTGCGAGGAGATCTGCAAGCACTGGATATCGAAGAGTTGCGGGCCTTGCTGAAAGAAAGCAATGCTCTCTTCGAGGGAAATCCTTTTGTAGGGCGAGCCCTTCAGACGCATCCCGGCCTGGCTGGCATAAATCGGCTTAGCATCTTCCTTTCCCCTCTTTCGAAGGAAGAGGTTATCTACCTGCAGGCGCCGGAGCGCAATGTTTCGCTTCCGGACCTGGTCACAGAGATCATGAGGCGCAAACTGCTCCGACGCACGCGTCGCCAGAAGCTGGAGCTCTCGGCAATAGATCTCGAGAATATTGAGAGGCGCGCTGCCAGCACGTATCGTGAACTAAGGGAAGCCTGGCATTTTGATTATGTGATCCCCAACCATGACGGAGAAGACAGCGACAACTGGGAAGCCTTTTATTATCCACTCGGAGACGCTCGGAAGGCGGTGAATGCGTTTGCGGGACTGCTGGAGGGTAGGATCCCACCGGAGGTAGAGAAATGGGAGGAAGAACTGATTCCTTGAAGGTCATATATGGTTATTGACCGTCGTCGTTGGTCTGTGCATGCTTCCAGGAGGGCAAGCCGTTATGAGCCAAACCAAACCTCTTTCCACGCCGATCCTGCAGCTTCCGGCGCCGGACCGCAAAGGACTCATGTCTCTTGAGGAGGCTCTTGCCGCGCGTCGCTCCGTTCGGGAGTTCAGGCGGGAACCCCTAACTGACCGCGAACTGTCTCAGCTTCTCTGGGCAGCTCAAGGCATCACGAGCCCCGATGGCCTACGAACCGCACCCTCGGCCGGGGCGCTCTATCCACTTGAGGTCTGGGTGGCGACCGCCTCCGGCTTCTATCACTACGAGCCGCGCCAGCACCGGCTGACTCGACGCCTCGAGCGAGACCTGCGGCCGGACATTCATCGTGCGGCCTTCATGCAGGAAGCACTCCTTCAGGCACCGGTCGTTCTCGTGATTGCCGCTGTCTACGAGCGCATGGCGCAAAAGTATGGTGAGCAACGAACGCCACGATACGTCCATATGGAAGTGGGCCACTCTGCACAGAACCTGCTTCTTGAGGCAGTGGCGCTAGGGCTGGGCGGTGTCCTGATTGGCGCCTTCAACGACAGGGAGGTTGAAAAGGTCTTTTCGCTGCCCGCCGATCAGAAGCCGCTTTACCTGATCCCGGTGGGGCATCCACGGTAGCGAGGTCGGCTCGACCTCTTCACTGTCAAATATTACGTGGGACAGGACGCTAGAATGCAGGCAGCTTTCATTCCTGAGCTTGCTGGCAATTGACGGGGTAGCATCACATTAACTGCTGTGTTTTGAGATACATTCCCGCTTTCAACCGATAAGTACCTTTATTTTCTACAACATTCCCGCTTCGCCCCCACTTTTTCCACAGCGATCCTTTGTTTTCATAGACATTCCCGCGTCGTTCCTTCACTTTTTAAAGTTGCTGGTTTTTTCCTTCCCTGTTGGCAGCGACATCTTGTCCAGAGCTCCCATGCCTGCCAAGAGCCCCTTCCATCCCGCCTCCCTCAAATGCAGTAGGCAGAAAGCAGGGGTAGCGCAGGTCCCGCTCGGAGCTTGCCCCGGCCTGCCGGGGGACCTGCGGCACTTCAAAGGGAGTAAGCAGTCGGGTGGCCAGAAGTAAGAAGGCAACTCACAATCCATTCACAATTCAGAATTCAGCATTGCCCGAGGCCGAGCGCCTGTCACCTGACACATGAAACCTGAATCCTGAATCCTGTTTCTTCCACAACCCCACCTACTATCCTAGCCTATCGTCCCCCATTTGTCAAGAGACATGGAGTCCGCTTCCGGCAGGCATTGAAGGCAGGTGTTTCCGCCGGAACGCGCAATTTCACCACCGTGGGTCTTCCCGAAGCCGCTCGCCGCAAAAGCCGAACCGCCGATGGTCGAGGCGATGGCAGAACTCGCGGCAGAGGGAGCTTAGGAAGGGAATTATGTATTTGAGTTCCGTTGACAAATGGCGTAGCCTTGCGGCATGGGGGAAAAGTGGCCCGACTTCCTCTTGGCTGCTGTGGCAGCTTTGGTGGAGTTTCTGGCCATGCGATATGGGGCTACTCCGCTCGCATGGCTGGCGTGTTTCCTTTTTTGGCTCGCAATCTGGGATTTTTCAAGACGATTCTTAAAATCAACATGGTCTAAAATTGGAATCCCACTCATAGTAGTTGCCATTTTAATAGCCGCAACTGTCATTTTGCTCCGCCTTGCGGATTCCGGGGCAAGGCGGTCACGATTCCGAGATCATTCCGGTCAGCATTCCGAAATGAAGCCGGGCACGATTCCGGGATGAACCCGGGCGCCGATTCCGATTTCAAGCCGGTCACTTTGAGCC
>Ga0208321_1000204_pt1 | contig 56753 bp, 64 predicted proteins | sample June2015DPH_4_15_FD_184692 | JGI IMG/M metagenome (GOLD analysis project Ga0208321, IMG submission 184692) | Peatland microbial communities from SPRUCE experiment site at the Marcell Experimental Forest, Minnesota, USA - June2015DPH_4_150... | ecosystem: Environmental > Terrestrial > Soil >... | reverse complement strand
ATGATAGAAGATCTTCGGCTGAATTCCTGTCTGTTGTCCCATCATGGCATTACTCCAATTAAGTTGTATTGCCATCCTTATATACGGTATGTATAATGCTTGCAAGAACTATTTGGGCAACAGCCCGTTAAGTGGTAATCTTCTTGTTAAACTTTAAAGTCTATTCTTTCCATTTAAAATTCAAAAATCACAATTCAAGAATGGATAAAGTCAGTGCTGCGGGGCTGCGGTTAGCGAGAGCATGTTTCTTAAGATTTTTAGCCTCAAGCCTCTAACCTCCAACCTTTATCCTTTATCCTTGTTTCTTTGTCCTCAGCCCCAGGTCCTCAGCCCTTGTTCTCAGTCCTAACATTCTTTTTCTCGCTTCGTCTAAGGTACCACAAAATGGGAGCTAACATCGCGAGGGCAATAATAAAAAATGGAATTCCACCTTTTCTGTGGAGGTCGCTGGATAAAATTCTTGGATCGACGTAAGCCCCTAACAGAGAGAGTGTGACGATCCGCATGCCATTCTTAAGAATCGTGATGGGAAAGATAGATAAGGCCAATACTGCCTTTTTCCATCCTGTTCGAAGAAAAAGTTGGCCAGCTACGATGCTCGCGACAAAGAGGGCAATACTTGAATTGATTCCGCTGCACTGCTCTGCAACCTCGATATTCAGCCCCGGTAATTGGAACGAGAACCCCTCCCTTAAAACAGGAACGCCTGTCAACTTGAAAAAACCATAAGCGGCTTCAGCTGAACCACATGTTAAGAGATAAATAATCGTTTCCAGGGCTTTGCCCGGGATGGGGACCATAAAGAGAAGAAAAAGAAGAGGGAAGGCTGCAATTTTAAAAGCCTTGACACCGTAAAAAAGCACGAACCCTCCTATCCAGAATATTAAAGCCGAGAGCACGATGAGCGAAAGATAGTTATCGTGAGTGTGCCATGGGCCTTGCTTTCCCCCGATCAAATAGAATGAAATACCGATTATGATTGCAATCAGCCCGGCTTTGAAAGAGTAATCCATTGCCAGAGATATCTGTTTTCTTTTCAAAAAGAGGAAATAGCCGCTTACAAAAGGAACTAATATCATGTGGGCGTAAAGTCTTTCGTAAAACGCAAGATGAAGGATTTCCCTGAAAGGGGTATAAAAAATTAACAGAGCCAGAAGGCTAAAAGAAATGAAAAGAATATTTCTCTTATTTGTAATTTTCGCAATTTCCATTGATATTTTAGGTAGATTACAAATTAATACCAAAGAGATTTGATTGAGACATATCCACGAAGGAGATAGTAGGCGAGCTTAAAAGACTCTTTGACAAATTCGCTTATGCCTTGGGGCTCGTGCCACCAGGAATTGATATCGTATTCAATAAAATATGGATATGGGATAACATGGAGTCTTACCCGGGTTCCCTCCTGATTGTAAACCCCGAAGCTTCTCCGTGTATGAAATCCTTCGGAGACTAGAATAGCGCTTCGAGTCCCGTTTTGCGAAAGTTTTGCCACCACAAATCGCGCCTCGTTAAGGGTAACCGGATGCCCATCGATCGGAGCCGAAATGATTTGAACCCTTTCTTTCCCCAAACCAAGATGTTCCAATTCATTGATTATGAGTATGGCATACTTGTCCCCAAGAGCAAAAACCTGGCCGTCTTTCGAAGGTTGGTGCAATACCACTATCAAACGGGCAGACTTACCATCAGATAAAAGTCTCATTCCTGCATTCAAGGCGCCCTTTTTAACTACCTGGCTACCCTCCAATATCACCACTTCTGCCCTTTCATTACTGGTTGGTGCTAAAAAAATTCCTGCTTCAATCAGGATCGGTTGATGAAAAACAATTAAACTGAAAAAGATGAATATTAAGAAAAGGGCAGCATGAAATAGCTTTTTTGACTTCAGATCCTTATCTCCAAATGGCAACGCAACGAGAGAATAAACTGCTAGCGCAAACCGCCTCTTCAGGGGGTGGCTGATTAGCCCTTATTTCTACCGGAAATCTTTAAGTGTCAGTCGTAAGTGGTTAACCTGTAACTTGTAACTTTTATTATCTCCATTATTCCAGTATTCCAATATTCCATCCTTCCTTTATTTCATTTTCCTTTATCCTTGTTCCTTTATCCTTTGTCCTTTTTCCTTTGTCCTTTCTATTATCGTCAAGCTCTGACCCCAATTCCGACAAAATGTTTGACATAACCGATCGTAAATTAGAATTGATTTATTGAAAAATGTGAAGTAATATTTACATATAAATATTTATCTATGCAAACTAACTTTCCCGAAAGGAGCCAAAGTGGACCGAGCAAAAGATATTGAATATACAGTTCAAATATGGAGAGAAGGCAATCAGTTTATCGCCCACGCCATGCCGCTGGATGTAATGAGTTCCGGGAAAACACCAGAAGAAGCCCGAAATGCCCTCGACGAAGCAGTACACCTGTTTCTCGTTACCGCAACGGACATAGGTACCCTAAATGAGATTCTCCAAGAAACCGGGTATGAACTCAAAGAGGGAAGATGGGTTGGTCCTTCCTGGGTAGCTATTGAAAAGGATTCCGCAGTCCTTGGTGTCTGAGAATGCCGAAAATCATACCAATTCATTGGAGACGTTTGGAGAAGGTCTTCCTCTCCGTAGGGTTTCGATTCGCAAGACAGGAAGGGAGCCACCGTTCTTACACAAAACCAGGAGTGGCGAGGCCCATTGTAATTCCAACCTATGATGAAGTCCCTGTATCAATTATTAAGGAACAACCTTAAGACATCTGGAATAACCAGGGAGGAGTATTTTATTCTATTAGAGGAGAAATAAGACTCGTAAAATTTAGGACCTGTTTTTTGAGCCGCAACACCGCAGCACTTCCGCACGTCTTCCCTTAAACTTGATCGTCTAATTTAGCCGGCATCTTTTAACTCGCTAACTCGTTAACCCGCAACTTGCAACTTTTCTTTGTTTTCCATCAGCCCATCATTCCATTTTCCCATTATTCCTTTTGCTTCCTTACTCAGTCCTTATTTGTTTTTAACCTGTCACTTGCAACCTGACACTCTTCCATCATTCCATTATTCCATTATTCCTCTCTCTTAGGTCTTTTGCCTCCAACCTTTTACCTTTTACCTTTCACCTTCATCATTCAGAATTTTTTACGCTATGCGCTATGCCATCTTCTAAGTGGTTGGTGGAGCTGAGAGGGATCGAACCTCTACCTGTCGATATGACCGCTCTCCCAATTACACCACAGCCCCACAAAATTGCAAAAAATAAATCTGACCCCATTTCTTCCCTAAATAACACTTGCAATCTATCGAGCACCGTAATAGAATAGTGGTTGGGTGAAATGATGATGATAACAAGATTTGTTCTTACAGGTTACATTGAACAAGCAATGTCTTTGGCAACATATGACAAGCTTGAAGATGAAACTTTTGTGGGTAAGATCCCAACCTGTCAAGGGGTGATAGCGTTTGGCCCTACCTTGCGACAGTGCGAAGACGAATTACGCTCCACATTAGAAGATTGGATTCTCCTCGGCTTGAAATTAGGGCATCCTCTGCCTGTAATCGGAGATATCGATTTAAATAGGGACGTACGATTTGAGTCGATGGACACCCTGCAAACGACGTGATTTTATCAACAAGGCTCGAAGACTTGGATTTGATGGCCCCTACTCCGGTGCTCGCCATCAGTTTTTAGTATACAGAACCACCCGATTATCTCTTCCTTCCAATCCGGAATATTCTATCCCTCAGCTAAAGATGATGCTAAGTGAGGTTGAGAAGATCCTTGAAAGAACAATCTCTCCAGATGAGTGGAATAGCCTTTAAATGGTTTTTCCCCACTAATCCGTACACTACTCATGGTTCTTGGTCATTGGTAACTTGTAACCTGTAACCTGCAACCAGGTTTTAATTACTCGCCTCCAACCTTTAACCTTGAGCCCTTATCCTTGTTCCCTCTGCCCTTTATTCACTGAATCCGTAACCCGCAACTTGGAATAGGTCCTTATGACTTTGCTAACTTTCAAGACCCCGGGTTCCCCGTCTTTTAGGTACCCTTTAATGAGTAACCCCAGAGTTCTTTGTCAGCCCTTAGCCGTATTATTTTCGTCGTTTTTTGGCTTTTTTGTAGATACTTTCTCGAGTACCTATTAAGGTCACTGTAATGAGGTCTTTCTCAACGAAATAAATGATCCTATACTCAGGGCGCCTTCCGAAATGATAGGATCGCTCTTTGTATAATGCCCCAAATAGCGGTCTCCCAGATTGAAACGGTTTTTCTTTAATAATGGGAAGGTGTTCGAATATTACTTCTCGTTGGATATTGATTGGTAAGTCTTTTAAGTCCCTCTTGGCAGCAGGAGAGAGTTCTAATCCATAAATTGACATAAGTTTATCTATATTCCCTCTGGAGATCTTCGAGTTTCGTAAACTTCCTGCCTGCCTTTCTTTCTATATTTGCCAGTCGGCCCCTTCTGTTCACATAGGCAATAAACCATTCGTCTTCTTTTAGTTTTAAGTAACTAACAAAGTCAATGACCTCCTTCATTTTATTTCGAGGCAAACCTCCGATGTCCTCAATCAACTTTTCTTTCAAATTTATTTTCGGCATATCAACCTCCATTGCCTGCGGTGATATAGTTACTGTATGCTACTTTAACATAAAGGACAATCAAATGGAACTCCGAACCTACTTAAAGGTCATTGATAGAAAGTTGACTTAAACCAAAAATTACCTCCTTTTTGTTGATCATTATGGATGACCCCAAATTTCTTTCCCTTTCTCATTGTTCTCTTCTCCTTTAACCTTTATCCTTTCCCCTTGAACCTTTCCCCTTGAACCTTTCTCCTTTAACCTTGTTTCCAGTCCTCAGTCCTTGATCCTTGGTCCCTGTTCCTTATTAGTTTTGCCTACCACCTACCCCCTACACCCCCTGCCCTTTATTCAATGAATCCGTAACCCGCAACTTGTAACTTGTAACCTGTTACTTTTCTCATCATTCCATCATTCCATTTTCCCATTATTCCTTTTGCTTCTTTACCCAGTCCTTATTTGTTTTTAACCTGTAACTTACAACCCAAATGTACTATTGCAAGACCCAGCTCCTTTCCTAACCATTTTCTCCTTGACTTTTGTAACCTATAAGTTACAATGTATTACTATGGAAATTCTGATGGATGCGGATTGCTTGATCAAATTGACGAAGGCTGGTCTAAAAGAATTTATCTGCAAGCAAGAAAGAATAGTTATTCCCGGAACCGTTAAGAGAGAAGTTGTGGATGCCGGTAAGAGTAAGGGTCACCCAGATGCTGAATTAATTGAGGAAAATATCCGCCATGGGTTAATCACTCTGGCCAAAGAAGTTGCATCGGATCATTTGAAAGGCGACCAAGCCCTTGTGGCCATGTTTAAGCGAGGGCGATATACAGCCGTCGCCACTGATGATACAAAGTTAACTCGCATTTTGCAAGCGACTGGAATTCCATTTGTTCTCCCTGCTCTGCTTATTTTTTCAATTTGCAGAAGGGGGTTAATCGATAAGGCAAAGGGCCTGAATTGGCTTGAGAGGCTCTCGCCCTTCATCAGTGAAGAGGAATATAGTGTAACAAAACTTTTGTTGGAGGAAATGTCATGAAAGTCAAATCTATCAGAATTCCCGAGGATATCGATCAGGCCATCGATTATGTTGCCCGCTCTGAAAAACTTGAAAAGACCAGTTCTCTTCGAAAACTAACAAGAATGGGCTTCGAAGTTTATGTGGCCAAATCATATGAGAGGGGTAAACTGACCCTCCGCGAAGCAGCTCATCTCTTACACCTGAACCTGATGGAGACCATTGACCTCCTGAATGAAATGGGCGTGAAAGGCAATATCAAAGCCAAGGATGTCATGGAGGGTTTAAAGGCACTCTCTTAAGTCAACCCTTCGACTCTCCGGCCTGAAGGCCAGGGCTTGCCTTCGACCCGAGCTTTCGACCTGAGCTCAAGCCGAAGGGCTCAGGCCGAGGGGCTCAGAGTTGACCCTGAGCCGCGCTTTCTCACCCCGTCTTTAAAGACGGGGCTTGGCGCAGCCGAACGGGTCAGAAAATAGTATTTAGCCTTAAACCTCTAACCTCCAACCTCTAACCTTTAACCTTTTACCTTTCTCCTTGATCCTCTCTGTTGTCCAATGTCAAGCCCTGACCCATCTTTCTTCTGTCTATTAAAATAAATTTTTGAGGCGATTGTTAAAATCACTTCTTGGCAGGTGTCTCTTTAATGCGTAATCCTTAAAATTTAACTATGAGGGGGAGATAGAAGTCGCTTTTGCATTCTTAATTTGCTTGAGCAGTCTCTCTTTTAACCACAAATTTACCAATGTCTCAGGTGAGATATGTTCCTTTTTTGCTATTTTGGTGATGAATTCAGAAATCTCTTTTTCAAGAGGGACATAACGAGGGGTAGGAGGTACTTTAATATCACTCTCTACCTCTTTTGTAAATTTCCAGTAATCGGTCAAATCGTGTTTATCCCAGAACTCTGCTGCTTCTTTAAGCGTAGAAAATTCCTCCGGTATAGGCTCTTTTATTTTTTTACTTCTTTGCATATTTCTTCCGCTCCCTATCTGTCATATCTCTTGCTGTAACAATTAAGGCCTTTTGGTTTTTCTTCATTATAAAGAATATCAAAAGATATCTTCCGGCATCCGTTCTTCCTGAGGCAACATAAAGATGTTCCCCTTTGATTTTCCCTTTTTCTATAAATCTTATATTTGGCTGATTATTGAACACCTGTCTTAACTCAACCTCTGAAATATTATGCTTCCAAATGAGTTTATCAATGACTTGGTCCTTTAATAACAGGTCTATTATTTCCAGGTCCATTCATTTATCAAAGGGAAGTAGTTGTTAAATTCAACCCCTATTACTTGTATATCTCTTTAAACAAATAACCGCCAAAAGTCAAGACCGCCTTACCTTTTTATAAGGGATTAACCCGCAACTCGCAACAAGGTTTTAATTATTTGCCTACAACCTTTCGCCTTTAGCCTTTCACCTTTATCCTCTTCTCTTATTGACGTGCCTCATCGAAATGCGATATATATCCCGCTAAACAACGCCATATGGTCTACCCAAGCCTCAGAAAAAATGTTCTCGGTTTAATCTGCCTCGTGATCACCGCAGTATTTTTCCTGGCTGGCCTCTGGCCTTTCAACTTCTCCCCCGAAAATAAGGTGAGATGGCTGCAGGACCAAAACGGTGTCCAGTTCTACGGCCAAGCCATCATCTTTTCCCAAATCCCTACACCCTACTCCCTACACCCATGCTCTGTAGAGCTTTGGTTACAGCCCGCCACTGAATCAAGTTCTCATATGGGTCGCATCTTCTCTATTCTTGACAAGCAGGGATCGGAAAGCTTCTTCATCGGCCAGTGGAGATCGCATCTGATTCTGGGAAAAGGCATTCACGGCAAAAAGACCTATCGCGAGATCGGAATAAGAGACGTTCTGAAGAAAGGTGATAAACGATTTGTCACGATCACATCAGGGGTTGATGGAACCAACATATATGTCGATGGCATTCTTATGAAATCCAGCCCGAGATTTCAACTTTTTTCGATGAATGAAAAACCATCGGGAAGGATCGTTCTGGGCAACTCTCCAACGGGGGGTGAATACTGGACCGGCAATCTATTGAGTTTGGCAATCTACGACCGTGTCTTGACAGGGGAGGAGGTCTCCCAACACTTCCCCCAACACGCCCCCCAACACTTCCCCCAACACATCCACCGTCCGAAGGAATCCGGGGGAGACGAGCCTGTCTCTTTCTACATTTTCGATGAACATTCTGGAACTCTGGCCCACGATTCTGTTGGTGACCATCACCTTCTCATCCCTTCGAGGTTTAAGGTCCTTAAAAAAACCATCCTGGTTCCACCCTGGGAAGATTTTCGTTTCACTCGCTCTTATTTAATGGATGTCTTAACAAATATCTTAGGTTTTATCCCCTTTGGATTCTTCTTCTCTACCTACCTCTGGATGAGAAAACCCCGATCAATTTTTCGACTTCTTATTACAACTACTGTCATCGCAGGGTGCATGAGCCTCTCGATTGAACTGATCCAGGTTTATCTACCAACAAGAAGCTCACAGCTCACGGACGTAATCACAAACATTTTAGGGGCAGCCCTGGGAGTAATCTTGTTTTCCATTTACCAGCGCCGTTCTATCTTTCCCCTTCTTAAAGTTTAAAAGTATTAATCTATTCAAAAATAGATCTTTCTCCATTTCTTAATTGCTCATGGTTCTTGGTCATTGGTAACTTGCAACCTGCGACTTTTTATTTTTCATTCTTCCATCATTCCAGTATTCCATTATTCCCATCTCTTATGTTATTTGCCTCCAACCTTTAACCTTGAGCCTCTACCATGTTTTTCTTTTCCCTACACCCTATACCCTACAACCTTTATTTGATTGAACCCGAAACTTGGAATAGGTTCTTATGATTTTGCTAACTTTCAAGATCCCATTTGTGAGGATGTTTATATTATTTTAAAGTCAGACCACTTCTAAAATCTATTTTTGGGCAATGAATATAATCCAGGGACTTATGTTTACAAGCTTACCAAGATGAAGCACGCTCTCGATAAATGTGAATATCCGAATAAAATAAGAATTACTGGCCCTTGGGAAGGGAAACCAACAGAATCCCCGTTCATAAAGCACTCTGAAGTTATTGTTGAACATCCTTTTTTTCCAAAGAATAAGACAATTGATAGTGGATAAACCTGTCTTTTTTCCTTAACTTCTCCCTTATGTTAACAAACAATCCTCGTAATGAATGTCGATTAAGAAAGACCCCGACAACTACCCCTTTGTTAGTCAATACCCTATGTGCTTCAGTCAAAAACCATTCGCTTTCAATAACCGGGTAAACCTCGATGCATAATATTAAACTAAGAGATGCTGTTTCGGAAGGAAGGGTTTTGTCATCCATATTCGTTAGAATGCATTTGGCTGTTGGCATTCGATTCTTACAAATTTCCAAGTTGTTTTTATCGACATCCGTACAAATCATGTTCCAACCTAAATCTAAAAGTAATTTTGACCACCGTCCTCCTTCACAACCAACTTCAAGTGCAGTATTAGTCGCCCCAATTATCTGATGAGCTTTTAAAATTGTTTCCTTTTCTATTTCTGATACGTATATTCCCCAGCGACTTGCAGCAATTTTTTCCCAATATGTTAACAGGCCTTGTTCTAAAAACTCTATTTCTCTTTTCACTTCACTTAAGTCCTTTTCCAAGTCGTTAACTTTTCACATAACTTCATATATGTGTTAAATCAAACTAAAGGATCGAATTGGCATCCAATTGGGCAGCCAAGGAATCACCTATAACGAAGCACCAATCGCCATCCTTTCACCATTTTCCAATATTCAAATGAAATCGAGATCTGCCTATAACCTACCAACAAAGCAACTCCCCACATTGGGCGTATTTTTCATTTCCATAACAACCAGAGGAATGAGAATTTTTTATATGTCAGTGGGGATCTCATCTTATTCTAATTAGTATAGTGCTGAATCTAAAAGGCATTTTGATTCCCAAAAGAGGTCTGGTTAAAGAATATTTTATCAAAGGATCAGAAACGCTTTATTGCGATAACTTCAGAAGGAAAAAATATATATCTATGTGGACGGACCAATGAAAAAGAGTTACCTGCCTACTTTTATTACTGAGAGCAGAGCAATCCTTCCGCAGATCATCCTTGGGAACTTCCCCACCGGAAAGGATTATTGGACGGGCAATTTCTTCGGTTTGGCAATCTATGACCATTCGTTAAGTAATGAACAGGTTCTTCAATATTTTCAGGGTTGTTAAAAAAGGAAGAATCAATGATTTAAGAAAAGGAGGAACTTGTTGCGCTCTACCCTTTTGGTGAACACTCTGGAACTTTGGCTCATGATTCTGTTGGTGACCATCACCTTCTCATCCCATCGAGGTTTAAGGTCCTTAAAAAAACCATCCTGGTTCCGCCCTGGGAAGATTTTCGTTTTACTCGCTCCTACTTAACAGATATCCTGACCAACATTTTGGGTTTTATCCCTTTTGGATTCTTTTTTTCTGCCTATTTGTGGATGAGAAAACCCCGATCAAATTTTCGACTCCTTCTTACATCTATCATTATCGCAGGGTGCTTGAGCCTTTCGATTGAACTGATCCAGGTTTATCTACCAACAAGAAGCTCCCAACTCACGGACGTAATAACTAACATACTCGGCACAGCAATTGGAGTCGGCCTATTCTTTAAAATAATTCACCATTCCCTTCCAGGTCTTTTCGTTGACAAGAATCAATAAATGTGAGATAAAATTTTTAAAGGATCAAAGCACCATGACCAAAATTCAACATCCCGCAACTCTAACTGAGCGTTTAAAACAGTCCTTGGAACATGACAAAGACATCCTTTTTGCCTATGTTTACGGATCAGCCGTGTACAATCCTGACCTCCCTGGGGGCGATATCGATCTGGCCGTCTACCTCAAGCCTTCGGATATGAAGGAATATATCAAGAAAGAGGCCGAGTTAACGGCTTTCTTAATTTCCCGACTCGACACGGATGAAATTGACCTTAGAATCCTTAACGTGCTTCCCCTCGTCTTTCAATATGACATTCTGAAGGAGGGAATACTTGTTTTAAGCCGGGATGAAACAGAAAGAGTAGACTTTGAAACCAGTGTCATGATCAGGTTTTTTGAATTAAAGCCATACCTCGACGAGTACCGGCTGATGCTCTCACAGAGGATAAGAGGTGCTCAATGACGCCTTCAAAGTTGGTGAGGAAAGAACGGATTCTGGAGTACCTGGATAATATGATGAAGCAGGTAGAGGACATCAAGTCGGTTCCAGTTCCGAGCAAAGACTTCTTCCTTGAAAAGGACAAGACCATTCCAATAAAAGCAATCAAATATAGCCTGGCTTGTGCCATTCAGGATGTGAGCCGGGTCTGCGCCCATATCGCATCAGCTCTTTCTCTCTGGAAAGTCCGTGAAAGTGAATCCGAAGCCATCCGGGCGCTATCCGATGCCGGGATCCTTCCGAAAGAATTTGCTGAAAAGATCAAAGGAATGCCAGCCTTCAGGAACAGAATTGTTCACGATTATCTGCCCAACGAATTTGATGCACTCAAGCTTTTTGAGACTCTCCAAAGTCTCGATGATTTCAAAGCATTTTCGAAATACATTCTCGCCTGGCTCGAAAAAGATTAACCTTCAGCCTTCAGCCTTTATCCTTGGACCTTCTTCCTTCCTTTGGAAGTTTTTACGCCGTGCGCTCTGCCCTATGCGCTATGCCATCTTCTAAGTGGTTGGTGGAGCTGAGAGGGATCGAACCTCTATCTGTCAAAACGACCGTGCTCCCAATTACACCACAGCCCCACAAATTTGTAAAAAATAAATCTGATCCCATTTCAATTACACATTTTACTTCTTCATCTCTTGACTTAATAGGTCATAAGGAGTAAGATTTTTCTAATATTTGAAGGAGGTTTATCATATGTCGAAAGTCATCGAGGCTATTTTTGAAAATGGAATATTTAGACCATTAAGAGAGACTCATCTTAAAAATCACCAGCGGGTGAAAATAGAAATTATCTCTGGAGATGAGGAATCCCTGGTGGAAAGTCAGAAAAAGATCCTGTTAGAAATCGCCGGCCTTGGAAAAAGTGATTTAACCGATACTGCACGGAAACATGATAAGTACTTGTATATGAAGGACTAACTTTATGGCGAAGGAAACTATTTTCGTCGATACGAGTGCCTGGTATGCAACCATTGATAAAAATGACCGAGACCATATGGCTGCTGTAGCTAAGATTCAGAATTTGGATCACCCGCTCGTGACAAGCAACTATATTTTTGATGAAACCTTAACCTTGCTTAAAACAAGGTTAAATTCTACCATTGCCATCCAATTTGGCCAAAAACTATGGAATCAGGAAGTGGCGACTTTGATTCGAATAACCGAAGAAGATGAGGCGAGAGCTTGGGCAATATTTCGCCAATACGAAGACAAAGGTTTCAGTTTTACGGATTGCACGTCCTTTACCTTAATGGAGCGTCTTGAGGTGAATACGATTTTTGCTTTTGATGACCATTTTGCTCAGTATGGCAAATTTACGATTCTGTAAATGATTACTCAGTCCTCAGTCCTTTTCTTCTATCGTGAGTCGTCAGTCGTAAGGGGTTTAACCTGTAACTTGTAACCTGTAACCTGCAACCAGGTTTTAATTACTCGCCTCCAACCTTTAACCTTGAGCCTTTATCCTTGTTCCCTCTGCCCTTTATTCACTGAATCCGTAACCCGCCAACTCGCAACCTACAACTTGTAACTCAGATGCACTATTGCAAGACCTGTCCCCGTGTTTCCTGACCAATATTTTAGGTTTTATCCCTTTCGGATTCTTCTTCTCTGCCTACCTCTGGATGAGAAAGCCCCGATCAATTTTTCGACTCCTTATCATTTCTATGCTAATTGGGGGATGCTTGAGCCTCTCGATTGAACTGATCCAGGTTTATCTGCCAACAAGAAGTTCCCAACTCACGGATGTCATCAGTAATATGGCTGGAAGCAGTCTCGGAGCTATCTTTTTTAATTTTTACAACCGCAAATCCAAATTTAGTCTTGAGGAGAAAAGACCAAGGAACTAATGTCGTGTTCCCTATTGCACTATCCTCAACCCTTGTGGAGGTGAAGGAGGGGTAACAGAACCCACAATCAAATCTACCTGGGCATTTTTCACTAAATTTGAATCAGCATAGAGAGCGTAAGCCCTGGCTTCTACCTTATGGACTCCCTCCCTTAGTCCTGCTGAATTCAATGTATACACGTATGGACTTTGATTAACCGTAGCCACGGGTATACTATCAACGTAAAAAATTACGTATCGTACACATTGCTCATTCGTAACGGCAGCTTGAATTTGTACCGAGCCACTTACCGTTGAACCGCTTTTGGGTGACGTAATACCTACATCATACTGATACCCCTGCTGTCTATATTCGTATGCCCCCATCGAAGGAATCAATGCCTGATGCGATAATCTGACGCTATCTCCCTTCGCCCACGGAATAGATCTTGCTACCGTAATTTTGTTCGTCGAATAGTTAACTGATGCGATTTTAACTGGGCTGTTATAGCCTACTATAATAGTATCCCCAATATAATTACCAGCAGCATCGGTAATACCCCATCCTCCAATGAAGGGCCTTGAATCGGCAACCACAAAAGAAGTCCCTGACCCATCGGCGCTATTTACCGTTGTGATCACTTTTCCGCGAGCCTTGCAGGAAGAGTCACTCGCAATATGGAAATCATCCGTGGCATACGATACAAACTTTGGATCACCCTTGACTCCATGCGATTCCGATGGGTTACCCGAGAGATAATAACAGTCATAATCCTTAGTAACCGAACTGCTTCCGGTAACAGCATAAATCGTTCCACTAGAGTCCTTGTTTGATTTGTAAAACAAATTATTGAAAGCTTGATTGTTCTGAGACTGGTCACCGCTATAGTTACTAAAACTGAATGTCTCATATTGCAGAGGTGCGTAGTAAAAACTATCTATGACGGTGTTGTTATAGATCTGGACATAGTCAATTGCTTTTGGCATTCCTGAATAACCACTTCGGACAAAGGCATTTTCCCTTACGATCATGTTATCTCCAGCCCCCTCCACAATAAACCCATGAGCGTTGCTGACTGCATTATCCACCATGTAGTTACGCTCAAAAACGATGTGGTCGATAGGACCTGTCTGGAGGCCATCAATATGCCAGTAGTCACTTGGACAGTAAGGGCCACCAGAAGCGGTACGGCAATCTGGAAAGTCAGCCCAATCACCACCATTCGTCCCTAATTTATTATTGCGGATGATATTGTAGCTATTGCCCGATAGCCCATTAAACTCAATGTAATCCTCAATATGAGAAATTTCGTTATATTCAACAAGATTATAAGTTCCCCTCAGATTAATTCCAGGTAGACCGACGCAATTTCCAGTATCCCCTGCAGCACAACCTGGATATTCTATACGGTTTCCTCTAATAACTAAATTAGAGCAAGGGGAACCATAGGCACACCGTATCCCGCCATTGCCATTCTTACTCGTATGGTGGATATAGTTATGGAGAATTTCACAACCTGTAGACCCTGCCAAGAAAACTCCATCGTAATTGTATCCACTGCCTGCATGAGTGATCTCGAACCCTATCACCCTGATGTAATTCCTGCTTGTCAAGTTAAATCCTCTCACAATGACTGTTTCATTCTGATATGCAGCAAACGTAATAAGGTTGCCTCTTGTTCCTGAATTTGATGGAGTTACTCGCTCATTGTATGTCCCGGCCTTTACGTAACATGTATCACCCGCCATCACTGTGTTCGCTGCCTTTTGAATTGTTGGCCAAGGTGAAATTTCTGTTCCAGAATTTGTATCGCTCGCCATTGGGTGGCTTGCGTCAACATAATACTGTGCTGAGTATACACTAACGGCACCAACAATATTAAAGATTAGAGCCATGAATATACAAAACCTAATTGATTTCATCATTCTCTACTCCTTCCGCAAAGGGTGCTGGGGCTGTCATCCCTTTAACGAAGCCCTAATCTAATGTATTTAAGCAAGCTTCGTACCAATAATTTGACATCCTGCATCGGTTGCGCGAGGACATAGAGAACTTTGTGTAATTATAATATGTTAATAATAAATTCATTCAATTGGAAACGAACCTTTGGCTTCCCATTTCGGGTAGATTATTGTACAAAAAGTCCCTAATCATGTAAAAAAAGTGCATCTTATTGCTTGTCGCCGTAAATTTGTGAATATACCTCACAAACGGGTAAAATAACTGCTCCTGAATTAGCAGCATATCTTACTATATCTTCAAAATAGTCGGGCCCGCACCCAAACCTAGAAGGGTTCATGCATATATCATGTGTTGAAAAAATAAGCCACCCTTTTTCTACTTTATTCTTGTTAATTAGGATTTTTAGTGATGATAGAGTCTCTCCATTTACACTATCAATAAAACATGATTTAGCGAGGTTTAGATCAATCATCCCGGAATTCAATGTTTGGCCGCCACCCCGGCAACATACAAAATACGTTCCAGCTATCCTTTTTATCATTGGGTGAGGTTCTTCACGGGGATATGAAAATGTCGCAAAATACACTTGGGGCAATATGCTTTTCAATGCTTCCCGATTTCTTAGGATTGATTTTTCAAAAGAATCTAGATTTGTCTCCCACGCATCAAGATGATCGTATGTATGACATCCAAGTTCGTGCCCATCAGTAACAAGATCTCGTAGCTCCTTTAATGAAAAAATCCGCCCAACCGGAGATTCCTTTCCCATTAGTCCCAGGGAGGTGTAATATGTACCTCTAATTCCATATTTTTTTAATATTGTTCCCCCAATTAAGTAGGCGGATTGTGGAAAATCATCAAATGTAAAGGAGATGTATGGATTGGCAGGTTTTAGTTTATGGAGTTTTCGTTCAAAAAGAAGAGCCCTATTTCGCCTGTATCTGTTCCTCAATCTTTCAAATAGATATAATCTTGGCAAATCCCCTCGATTCTTATTTACCATTCGATTAAATTGGTAATCGTGGAACACTCGATCCAAGCATAAACAATGCAATCATCCCAAAATTTTACAATTGCATTGGGTAATTTTACTATGATTTATTTAGCATTTTGCGTAATAAACCAAGAAGTTGTGATACAGGCTCCGTACTCCGATGGAAAGCAACGATACAAATCAAATAGGTCATTAACCCGAGGCTAGATGACAAAATAATGCGCAAAAGTATATTCAGGTCTTTGAAAAAATTCGAAGTGTAACTCAAGGAATGAATCATGTACCAGGATGCAAGTCCCGCCACAACTGCAGAAATCCAGTACTTCCATATGCATTGGATAAAAAAAGCGAATCCCAGTTTCACAGGCATGCCAGCATAGCTTAGAGCAGGTACCACAACCAGAAAGACAAACAGTGATTGAGCAATTGCTACTCCTAAAGGACCAAACTGAAGACCTAATATACAAGCTACAGTTGAACCTATGAACCCCAGGATGCTCCAGCGAAGCCATCGATCTGCTCTACCGAGAGAAAGATGAATCCAACCGCTTGTACTATAGATAAAAGAGGCTCCTATTCCCGCTCCAAAAGCACATAAAATTGGGCCTGCTAACTTCCACTTTGACCCCAATAAAAAAACGACCAAGTCTTCCCCGGCCAATATCAAAATGAGACTAAGTCCCATTCCCACGAAAGCTACCATTGTAACGATAAAGCGGACATATAGAGAAAATCTCTCTCTTTCGTCACTAAATCTACTTAATGTAGACATGGCGACGCTGGTAAGTGGAACAATCAATTGGTTCAAAAAAATGCTAGAAAATTGATACCCTCTGTCGTAAAATCCAAGTGCTTGGACACCTAAATATTTTCCAACAAGGATTTTATCAAAATTCCGGCTTAAATAGGTAACGCAGTAATTTCCGTATGTATACATGGCGTATTTCACCATGCCCCCTATCCCTGCAGAAAAGGAGGGTAATCCTGGCCTCCAAGAACACAAAAACCATGCCCCGATTGCGGAAAAAACAAAAAAAGCTACCTGTTTAACCACCAGTGCCCAATATCCATAGCCTGACAGCGCTAAACTAATCCCAATTGCTGCACTTAGGGCAGCAGTCGTCACATCGATGACTGCAATCCGTCCAAACATCATTCCGCGCCTCAGAAGTGCCAAATGTTCTGTTGAGAGGGCCATGCAAATGATTGGAAAAGCCATAACCATGGCTATCCTAATCACCCTGTAATCACCATAAAACCAAGCCAAAAATTGCGAACATAAAACAAATAGCAACGATATGCCACAACTTATACTGAGATTTAGCCAAAAAAGAGCATTAACCTCATCTGATTTCAAATTCTTCCTCTGAACAATTGCTTCAGTAAACCCGTTATAACCGAAATTGAGGAGCAATAGCCAAACTACGGATACCATCGCAACTAATCCAAAATCACCAGGTGTTAGTATTCGCGCTAATACGATGCTCCCTCCGAATTGGATGCTGTAGCTTATACTCTGAGACAATATTGAAACTCCCGCACCCTTCACTGCTCGCTCTCTTAACTTCGTTTTCAGGTATTCCTCATCGAAAAATTTATAACCTATCGATAGTCTACCTGTTCCTTGAGACATCAGTTCATTTCCATTTCCGGAGCTTAAAACATTCCCCTTCAAGAAAACATCAAACAATAAACTCCATCACATTAACTGAGTTCTTTTCTTCTTCATCTTTCAATTACGTAAACCACTATAACCATGATTCAGGACTCCTACGGTGATGATCCCCAAAATTTAAATGGGCTGATTCCCACTTTACCCCCTATAATTCGTTCAAAAATACTGAGGATAACGGAGCTTTCATTTGACTGCCTGTCGTCATTTTCGGTACCCCTTTTGTGGAGTCCAAATGGCCCCCCTGATTTACCACATTCAAGGTTTTGCTTTTCCCGAAATACAGGAATCCCATTAAGAGGAATATAAACCACATGGGATGTAATTGTCTAAAGCCGTGTTCTGTAATATTATAAAGCAAAAAAATCACAAGGAATGACAGTTGCACTGTCCCACTATATAGGCTTGGCCCCATGTATCTAACGGCCTTTCTTGCATAAGAAACGAAGATCCCCCCAATGAAAAAAAGCCCAATGATTCCAAGGTTGAGATATATTTCCAAGTAGCCATTATGGGCTTGGTTAGGCTGGGATTGATAATCGCCCCACTCTTTTAATATGCCCCCAAGCCAAAAGCTCTCATATCCAACTCCTATTATTGGATTGGTCTTCCCGGACAGCACCTTTTCCCAAATAGCTGTTCTCCCAGTAAGAGTGTCATCCCGCCCCAGCGTATTCAAAATAAATTTAGAAGCATCGGTCGTCGTTAGAGTTATTAATAGCCCCACAACAAATAAAGCTGCACAGACACCAAGAACACCCGGCCTCTTTATCGCCACCCTGATCGAGCGTGATCCTAGAATTACCATGACAATAATTCCGGTTATTAGGCAGACGATAGAAGTTAGGCTTCTTGACATCATCAGTAGCCAGTAAATCATACAAAGCACCATGATGGTCGCCAATTTCCTTTTTTTATCGTATCCAGCATATCCTTCTCGCCACCATCTCAGTACTTCCACAACAAAGAAGAATGCGATAATCAGACAGAGCATCCCTAGCCCGTTTTTGCCGTAAGCAGCCCCAAAATAAAGAGCTTCTCCACTGTGGGGCGAATAACCTCTGCCGATGTAGGGAAAGTATTTCACAAACAGTACCGATAAGGGAATCAATACATATCCACACTTTCTAAATATCCATTGAATTGTTTCAACCGGATTATCTTCTGTCACAATAATCAAAACCATGATGTAGCCACCAACTTCCTTAATCCAATGCTTTAAAGCAATATAAGGGAAATCAGACCATGAGATGCTAATTGCACAGTAAAGAACATAGCCTAAAAGCCATCCGTATTCCTTTAATAACTTGGACCAGACAATTTTCCGTCTCATCATGATGATCAACCCAATGATGATCAGGCAACCAAAAACAGCGCGGTCTAGAGGCTCCCCTTCATAATAAACTGATTCCCTATCCATCATCGCACCATAACCGAAGAGGCTTAACCACTGCGAGACGGACCTGGATAAAATAATTATCATCCAAATCAAAGGAATCCACCGAGCAGATGAAAGGTTCTCATTTCTTCTGTGATCAATGACCAGCAGTGCTATGATCAAGATCACGCAAAGAGCCAGCGCTAAATTAGGAGGCATTTTTCTTGCCTTTGATTATTGCCAGGTTATTTAACAGCTTAAAAATAGCGGAGTGTGGAAAATGGTATAGCATGGAAACAGTTTCTGAAGGTAAGCGTCATAAATTGCATTATTTTGGGAATATGGAACAACTTATAGCATCGGGGAATCGCACCGAAGATACTAATTGCTCTCTATCCGGCTTCAATCAAAATTCGGTGAGTCAGCTCTACGGTAAGTATCAGGTTGATGAAATCGGCGAAATTACGATCCCCTTTAATGTGTCTATTGACCATTTCTGAAAGAAAGTTCTTGTTCAAATAGGATCTTCCCATGGCCCTCTCACTTAGCAAAACATCCTTAAGATAACTGGACCATTCATCACGAAACCAAGGGCGCAGATGATAATACTTATTTCTTCCAAGGAATATTCTTTCCAACTGAAGCCACCCTATTGCATGATCAAGACTTGCCATCCGCTGGTTCATTCCATGGCTATAGTAGTAATCCATCTTAATTAAGAACTCTAAATATGCTCTTTTCATCTTTGAAAACGGGAACCCCATTTCCCCCATCATCCCTCTGTCTGTCGCTATCCCAGCTAATCTAGCATTTCCATCCTTTATAATTTGTAGTGTTAAATCATTGGATTTCAATATCTCCACAGGGGCTTGATATACAAGCTTAACAAAATCATTATCCATATATGGTGAGCGTTGCACCAATTGTGATTGTTCCAAACACAACCTTGGATTCTGGTACCATGGAGCTTGCTTAAACAAAGCAAAAGACAACTTATGCCCCCCAGTTACTTCTCTGTAAGTGTTTTTGGAATTCTCAATATATTTTTGAAACTCGGGACTAAATAGCTCCCTCACTGGTGGATTTGGCCTGAATGCAGTGTATCGCCGCAATACTTCTTGCCCATAGTTTCCTGTCAGCCGGATCGGAGCAATGCCTTTTGCCAACTTGTTCACGTATAGGTTAGCAGCTCCGCTTACGTCTAAGCCCCCATCCGTAATATACACAGCCTGTTCAGCAAGGGCTGGGAATTGAGTCAGAAAGTTGCTATCGAGCCTTAGAGTATGATGTGCTTGCTTACAAGCCTCCGCAATCTTCCTGGCAATCTTCACATCGAATGAGTCCCGATATGGGCCTCCAAAGGTATAACAAGGCATCGCTCCCGCAGGGATATCCATATTCGCGAGAATCATTCGCGTATCCAACCCTGCGGTCAATGAAAAGCCCAACTTGCCACTGGAGCGGAAATATCGTGGCAAAATATTCCTGAATGTCTCTCTTACTCTGTTATAAAATGTCTTATTATCAAGTATAGGTTGGTTTTCCCAAACCTCCGGTTTGAAATATTGATCTTTCTCCACGGGGCTTCCGTTACAAAATGTCCAGGCAGACCCACCTGGCAACAGAAAAATATTAGGGAGTAGGGTTTTATTATTTAAAACGCAGCCACAACTGAAGAATTCCCCTAAGCTATTTAGGTCAATCTCTCGTAATTTAGGAAGTACCTTGAGCAGAGATTTTGCTTCCGAAGAAAAAAGGAATTCATCTTTACTTTCATGGTAATAAATTCTCTGCATTCCAAACCGATCATTGAAAAGGATAATCTTCCTTTCCCTAAGATCAACTAAGAGGCCGTGAAAGAAACCGTTTAAATCCAGTAAAAAATTATTACCTTTTTCTTCATATAGGTGTATTAAATAGCTGGCATTAAAAGAATCGAATTCGTGCCCGCCGACTTTCAGATTATCAATAACTTCTTTCGCAACAAAGTCCTCCCCCCCAAAAAACAACACTAAATCCTTTTTTTCATTATATATTGGCATGCAATCAGAAAACGATCCCTTATGACAGGTCCAACCTGCAAAAAGCCCAAGCTTATTGATGACATATTTCCCGGATATATAAAAAGGTTCGTGGACCATAGATGCGATCATTTGATCCAGGGCTCTCTCTTTTCCCGGTGACCTGCTTATGATTCCTGTAATACCTGGCATAAACGCTCCTATAAATAAGGTCCCCATCGTAGGGTAGTCTGGCAGTGACCTATAAGAAAACTGAGCTCTTCATTTTCGACTCTGTCGGAAAAGCCCAATGCATTGGAGGGATTATTTAGATGGCTACCTGTGAGGAAAAGGAGAGGTTTCCCGTGGGAACACGCTAATCCCTTTGGACCCAAAAAAGCTGGCGTACCAATTGTACCACCCTAAGTCTCAACTAATATTGTGTTTGCCATAAACATCTTGTCTAATAGATAAATATATTCTGGTGGAGCTGGGAGGACTCGAACCTCCGTCTCATGAATGCAATTCATGTGCGCTCCCAACTGCGCCACAGCCCCACTCTATGTTTTTATCCATATTATAAAATAGATTCTTTCGTCAACACTGTATGCACCTTTTTCTGCCTTATACATGAACCTTAACTGCTCTTCTTGATCTTCTTATCATACCACTCTCCTCGAATCCTCCTAAGATAAGATATCAAGTCTTTTGGTAGGAGCTCATTAAAATCATGATGCAGACCAAGATTCAGGCCGATTTTACCCCTTATAGTGAGTGGGACATAATATCTTGGAATATCTATCTTCTGGAAGGCATTATGCCGCTTAAAGTCAGCCAAAGGGTCTATACCTTTCTTTCCGTAGGTGAATTTCGAATAGACAAGATATCTAATTCCCCTCTTGGCACAGATCTCCACAGCCTTGGCCAGCAAAGCATTATTTGGTGCTTTCTCACGATCTTTAATCTTTGAAAGAATCTGCATCATGCCAGCAACTTCGTCCATATAAACAAGCTTTATGAATCCTATTAGTTCATTCTCGCAGTATGCTCCTATAAAACAACTTCTTTCTAAGTAACTTGAGTTTTCACTTCTAACGTCATCAATTTCCTTACCGTAGTGCCAAAACCTCCTTCCTTGTCTTACAGGAGTTTCATTGTAGATACTCGATATTCCTTTTATTAGTGTTTCGTCAAATTCAGCCACTCTTACACTAACTCCCTTTTTTTCTGCTCTTCTGACCATATTCCGCGTCTTATCGTTAATCTGGCTCGTCCACCAATAATCAAAGGTTGTGATAGGAAGCGCAGCGAAGTTAACCCACTCCATATAATAGTTGTATTTTGGAATAGAATCGGGGACCATCTGTCCGAAAGTGAAAATATCAGCTTTTACTTTTACTTCTTTCAGTTTTGGTATCAATAGCGTGGGATCCCCCATCTCGTCACGACCTATCCAACCGTCTCCCTTAATACTTGCCACCCTGAGTAATTTACCTGTGATGATAATCAACTTGTCATTTACAGGAATAGCTTTTACTTTGACTGGCTTTCCTTTAACACTAATCTCTACGTTTCCTGTCTGCATCTCGAGATCCCCCCATCCTTTGGACTCCTGGCAAGGCGATACTGAATTGGTAGGCCTTACATCGTTCTCAGCAAGTGTCATTCGCACCTTATAATAGTACTTATACAGAAATCCAAGAACGAGATTGAGTATACCATACCCTAATACGGCCTTTCTCTAACAATATTTATTCTAAAATATCCCAAGATTTTCCCAATGTGGTCACAATCCTTAACCAGATATCTCATGAATAAATGCAGGCCTGCTAAAAGAAAGAAAGGTAGACCTGATGAGTACAGTAAAATCGCGAGCAGTGACTTAGCAGTGCCGAGGCTTAATAAGGGGTTTACCCAGGAGTTTGCCATTCCTCGTGTAAATGCTCTCTTTATGTAGTAAAGCTTTTCTTGCCTTTCCAAGGGGACTGTCTCGTATACTGATGCCTCGTTACACCACATAAAGACCTTGCCTTTCTCCAACATTTTCTTAAAAAAAACTACATCGCCTCCTCCGCTCCTTCCGTACTTCGGGTCGAACCATTGTTCTTTGTTTCCAAATAGCTCTTTCAAAAGAAGCACATTACCGGTACGTGTATATCGAGAGTCTTTTATTACTTCGCCGGTTTTAAAGCTCTTTCTTTCAAGCAATCTACCCTTCATCAGCCATGCTGGAGGTTCCTCTTCGAAATGAGGTATCACCGGGCCTAATACCCCGTCACACTGGTACTCTTTTAAAGCCCTATATAATTTCAGAATCCAACCCTGCTCAGGGAACTCATCGTCATCTATAAAGGCTATATAGTCTCCCTTCGAATTCCGAACTGCCATATTACGAGCAAGAGAAATGCTTCGTTCCGGTTCGTGATAGTACTCTACAGGAATGCTGCCATAATTCCGAAAACTTTCGACGACATTCCTCCCTGACTGCTGGCTGTCATTATCAACCACTACAACAGAGTAAGAAAACAAACTATCGGTAATCTGCAACTCAAGTTTTTTTAGTAACCTCTCCAGCAAGCGCGGACGTTTAAACGTGCAAATGCAAATCGAGATGTGTTCACTTTTCACTTCCAAACCTCATCATTCATTAATTGCTGCCTACAATACATTCCTACGTTTCATTTCGTTAAATAGAAGGCTCGTGAATTCTTTCGTATCTCTGAAGTCCAAATGCGAAGTATCAGGGAGGTTAAACTTGTTAAGTTCTTCTACCTCTTTGAAATGGATTACCTCACCTTTTGTTCTACTTGCAAATCCATCCCAATACTGTTTCTTTGGAAAATAATCCTCATCCAACTTCCAATGTTCTTCAGATACCGGAAAATGTACGAAGACTACCCTACCGCCTCTTTTTATAATCTTACTTACTGCATCCTCAACCTTATCTACTCCTTCCAAATATTTCGCCTTATCAACTTTTACTTTAAGATTCTCATAATGTTTTTTTGCATTCAGCATCCTTTTTTCTTTGACTTTTTCAATCTCAACCATACTGTAATCAACTAATTGACTTCTGTCTTCTTTAGTAGTCCAATACCGAGGAGGTCGGAAATTCCTCTCAATAATCAAACTTCCAATTACTTTGATTATGCTTAAATACTTGTCAACAGTCACTAAACTCTCCTCCACCAGGGTGGCAATCACCCTGTTTATCTCCATGTTTATGTTATATTTTTTTTTGTAGAAATCCACAAAATGTTTTGCATTCAATTCTCCAAGGTTCCCAAACATGAAGCACTGAGGAGTTATATCACATATTACTATTCCTCTAAAGGTTTCATCTGCAGCTAAATCCTCCAACACAGCGTTAGCACAGGCTCCGTCAATCCCTAAGTTTATCAATTTATATTCCGGTGCCAATCGACGCAATGTATCTGTAGAAATGTCCGTTATTATTCTAGAGGACCCGATAAGAACTATTTCCTTCGTGCTTTTTCCAATTTTGTTTCTTTCCAGAGACCAGAGTGCCTCATTATCAAGAATGGTAGTCGTATATCCCTTCAATCGCCAGAAGCTTTCCGTACATAGGAGTACCACCAAGGCTGTGGCTAGACCGAATATCCATGTCCTTCCCCATTTGTTTCCATCAGAATTGAAAGTATATGAAAGCACGATCATCCCCAGAGCATGTAACTATTGCGATAAGTAGTATAGCAATCCCTATTGATCGAACCCACCATGGCATTTTCTCAACAATTTCTTTCAATGGCTTATCTCTCACCATCCAGTGGGCTGCCAGCATTACAAACATGACTGCAAAGGTCAATAAAATATAGAAATATTCCACTCTCACTGCGGACCTTCCTAAGCCACACCCAAACATTGCCTTAAAAATTATAAATGCTTGTTCAAAAGTATTTGCGCGAAACAAAACCCATGCTATGCAAACCAAAGCGAAAGTTAACAAACCCAACAATAGTCTTATGGGTAGCCTGTTCCAGTGAGGTGATTCAGGCATGATCTTTTTACCGAGCCGTTCGAAAATTAGATACAAGCCGTGCAATCCACCCCACAGAACAAACGTCCATGACGCCCCGTGCCATAATCCTCCCAAAAGCATTGTCGCCATCAAATTTAAATAAGTTCTTATTTTTCCCTTTCTGTTCCCGCCCAATGATATATATAAGTAATCCCTCAGCCAACTTGAAAGCGAAATGTGCCATCTCCTCCAAAAATCCGAGAATCCTACTGCCGCATACGGATATTTAAAGTTGCTAGGTAGTTCAAATCCCAGACACAAGGCTACCCCTATGGCACATGAAGAATATCCGGCAAAATCACAAAATATCTGCCCCGTAAACGCTAACGCACCAGCCCAAGCGACCAGGGTATTTGACACCTCCATTTCCCCGAAGACTTTATCAGCAACTGGGGCCAATAATCCATCTGCAACAACAACCTTTTCAAAGAGACCTATCAATATGAGGCAAAATCCCCAACCGATCTTTGATGATGCCCCTTGGCCAACTTTTTGGGCCTGAGGCAAGAATTCAAAAGCCCGGGTTATAGGCCCATTCGCAACCTTTGGGAAGAAACACACATAAAGCGCAAAATCCAAAAATGAATGCCACGGTTTCGCCTTCCGGCGGTATATATCTAAAGTATACGTGAGGGATTGAAGTGTAAAAAAGGATATACCCAAAGGCAAAATAATTTCAGGTGAGATAGCTTTGTAGTGAATATTTAGGAGTTCTAAGAGGTAACTGACATTCTTGACTATGAACCCAGTATACTTGAAGAATGAAAGCATACCGAGATTTACAAAAAGGCTGATGCCAAGAAAGAAATACCTTCTGTACTTATTGCTTTCGCAATATATTCTCTTAGAAGTAAACCAATCCACTGTCGTGGAGATCAAGGGCAAAACCACCAATACTGGATTCCATGCTCCATAAAATAGATAGCTGGCAATTAAAAGATTTATCTTTCTAAACCTCAAGCTTAACAGCAAATAATTAACCGCAAGAACGATCCCGAAGAAAATGATAAAGGTATAGGAATTAAATGACATTATTTTTCGATAAAGGTTACATTGCCATTTTAGAAAGCAAAAATGTTATAGCTTTGTAGGTTGTGGCTTGCCCCCAATGCAACATAGGGGTTTTAGAGTTTATATAGGGGTATCGTCTGTAATAGAAATAACCTGTTTTATCCTGCATCTCATCAATCGTCCATTTCGCAACTTTTAACGCTAAATCCAAAGAAGACTTATCGTATTCTGAAAAATAGGCCAATGTGTCTATGGCTTGAGATGCGCACTGAATATCTACAGGATAAACCCTATTATGGTAATACTTTGGCCGTCCGCTCGATTCAAAAAAGTTATTTTTGAAAAAAATAAGGCCCCGCTTCAGATTATCTTCGTAGACTTTGTCTCCAGTGCAATCCATATAACACTTGAGACTGTCCAGATTATAACCCGTATGAAAATTGTCGATCCAATGTTGGTTGGATGCTTCTCCGTAGTACCAAGAACCATCTGGAAGCTGCCTTGAACAGCTATATTCCATTGCTTCTCTTGCAACCTTCAGCGCCTCTGCATCACCTGTAAATTTGGCTGTCCGAGCAAGCATGACAGCCCCAAGCATATTGGAGTTATGAATGGATTCCTGTTCCGTAGCAAGGTAACTCAAACAAGTACCTGATTCTGTTTTTTCCTTTGGTAAAGCAAGAATCCAATCGCATACGCTTATGGCAACTTCTAAGTATTTCATTTCCTTAAGTAATTCATAAGAATCCAGGAAGGCCTGGCCGATAAGGGAAGTCCAAACAATGATGGGTTCGTTTTTAGAGTACCTGCCTGACCGACTCGCAAAATCATAGTGATTACCCCAGCTATATTCCTTGAACTTCGGGGACTTGTTTTCCATTAGCCATTCCAGGCAACCAACTGCTTTTTGTTTGTATTCCGGTATCCCTGTAATTTTAAACATGATAAGATACCCCCGGGCCATATATCCTCTTCCTATCGTGGTGTCGTGGGGTTTCACGCCCAGAAGGGGTCTAAGATTTACGGGGCTTTGTTTGAAAATCTGTATCAACACACGTTCCATAAAAAGATTGCCAAAGGCCAAAGGTCTTAAGAAAGAGGACAAAGCGTCAGCAGGCTCATATCCCTTGTAATCATGGTCATCAACCCATTTTTCTAACTTGCGAATGCTTTGTTCGAGGACGGGCTTCATTTCAGCGACTGATACCATTTAATCACCTTGGAAACTGGAATATTGGAATAGTGAAATCTGAGGGTTCAAGGACCAAGGTACGCTTTGCTTAAGGTTTGAGGCAACACCTGACGCCTTACGTCTTACGATATCAATTTTCGGAAAAAAGCTTTTAATCGGCCCATTTGTTCTTTACGATAGAATTTCATAAGTTCTTTGGAAATAGGCCTCTCTGTTCTTTTAATGCCTGCCCATGCAAATCCGAAGAATAGAAATGATCCACCAATGATGTAAGGTTTTTTAGTCATCTGATAAAAGGTCCTGAAGACTTCCCACAGGGGATGGTTGCCTAAAAAATAATCTTTGCGGCCTTGTTTAAACCAGGCCACCAATGCGCTGCTGTTACCGGTCCCTATTTTCCGATGGTGGAGGCATGTTTTTTCAGTGAAAGTCCTCGTCTTCCAACCCTTCATCCTAGCCGTTGTTACAGCTACCCAATCGATACCACCACCTTTAATCGGAACATACCCCCCGATCTCTTCAAAGCATTCCCGCCTGAACAACTGGCAGGCTCCTGAAACATGCTCTATATTAGTAAACCTGTAATCATAATGATTTCCATCTTCCACAAAAGGAGTCCCTGCAACACCGAGCTTAGGATCCTTGGCTAATTTGCTAAGAAGAAACTCAAAATAATCTCGATCGAAGGAAATATCTGCATCGAGGTTTCCAATAATATCATAGTCCAATTTCTTTACCTTCTCATAACCTGCATTAAAGCAGTTCACTTTAGCGGCAAACTGCCGGTCAGGATGCTCAGGCATTCTCACAAGCTCAATCCAGCTATTTTGCTGCGCATATTGTTTTACAATCTCATCCGTTCTGTCGGTTGATCCATCACTAACAATCACCCACTTCCTTGGCAAGATGGTTTGCGATATCACTGTTTTGATCGCTTTCTCTATATTCGACTCTTCATTACGGGCAGGGGTGATTAAAACATATGAATAACTCGAAGAAAGCACAGACTTACTCCAAATGAAACTTCTTGTGTGTTCTCACAATCAAAGGCTATGATTCCCAGAACACCTGCTGGGCAGCTACAGGATAAGTTTCAAAAACTGAGTGGTTTTTCTGCTTGTACCTTCGTATAAAAAGTTGAGGCATGGGTTTCTTCCCTATCGGATCTAACCTAATTTGGACTTCACCAGCGCTTGATTTGTCTGTGGCGAACCTTGCCGACCTTCTCATTCTGAACCATTCTACAATTTCGTTTGCGGTTGCAAACCAAGGTTTTTCCCCTTTTAGCTGGCTTATGAGTCTCACGTAAAAGTTGCCCCATAACCTTTCAGGCCCCAGGCTCCGCTGGTGCCAAAGTATTGTGAGTACCCCGCTGTGACGGTTGACATGATTGATAATCTGCTGGCAGAGTTCATCGGCATGAGCCTCTGATGTATTCATTCTCCCATGGCCAAACAGTGCCATGTCCTGAATGTGCAATGGGATTTCGAGAAGATGCTTCACACCAATCGGTTTGAACACTTGTGCGGTGCCTGCTTTAAACCCCACGGTCTCGTTATAACCAAAAGTAGAGTCATAAGAATATCCAGCCTCATCCAGGATCTCAAAGGTATGTTCATTCCGGGATAGCCAATGCATCCGGATTCCAATTCCATCTTGAGTTGCTGTCTGCTCCCTTAACCTTTGTAATTCTTCCTTTCCCTCCTCAATACTTTGCCATGCATCAATGCCATGAACCCCGATTTCGCAGCCGTGGGCAAGAAGTTTCTTGATCGTATGTCTCACATCCTCAATATCATACTTGGTGGCCCTTCGCTTTAAGCGTCCTTTTGAGAAGCCTTTTCCTGCTCTGTCTTTAAAAGGAATGAAGAAGTATGTCGACCGAGCATTGTTTTCGATTTCGAGACAACGGTCAAACTGGTACCATGGGTCCTGACCGATACCGAGAAACACGAATGGAAGAGACAATGCGGCTTTCAGATTTTCGATTAGTTTTGATAAGGAACCCTTATTTTTGACAACATCAAGCAAGCTTCCCACCGTTGCACGATACAGGAAACCCCACATACTGTGATCAAGAAAATGGCGCCTTATGCCGATGAAATCAACATCATGGGTTAGGCACACGATAAAGCGGTACCCTGCCGGGACAGGGGGAATTTCAACGAGAGGGATGCCTGTCTCAACGATCCAATTGCGAAGCATCGCAATGTGGAGATCAAGTGTGGGAATGAGGGCATTTTCAGGCGGCTGTCCCTCTGAGAGCAGGTACAAGACTTCCTCAAAAAGATTGTAGCCTATCCGAAGTATCCGTTGTTCACCTTTTCGTGTCTCATAACCTATTGGCTCCCTCGATTTGCCGCAGAATAAAATTGGTCGATCGGGGTTCGAGAACGTGACTGCCTTTCCATAAATCGGCAGCCGTTCATCATTAAAATCGATAGAAAGATCTTTCTCGTGGGGCTCAGAAATTCTCCCTTGATCGAGTCCGCACACCTCTGATCCATAAACTACAATAAGGTCAGCCTCAACCTTTGGGATGGTTCCATCTGTTACAATCAAAACCTCATAATGCTTCCGGCTTGGTTCATAAAACTCCCAAGGTGTCTTGAAGAGCTGGAAGAATTCTTCTACAACTTCACGCTCTTTTTGTTTTGATATGATGCCGATCATTCTCAACCATGCTGATGTGGAGGACCTTTAGAACCTTGCTCATTTTTTACCTTATCCGATTAATTCCTTCACCCTATCGAGATACACCTGACTTTTGGTTTCCCAATTGTTCTTTTCAATAAATTCATATCCATTTTTTACTAGGCTTTTCCTTTTGTCCCCGTCTCGGTAAAGCTCTAAAATACATCTCGCCAGGTCAAGAGGGTTCTCAGGTTCAAAGAACATGACCATTGAATCATCAAAATAGTACTCATCGATTTTGGTTTTAGAGGCGATCACGGGGACACCCGCTGCCATAAACTCCAGTATTTTTGTGCTAAATGCCTCGGATCCAAATATGCCCCCTCGTTTGGGAACAACTCCTATGCTTGCTGTGGGGAGAATCTTTCCTATCTCTTCCATCGGAACAGGATTGAAAAATGATACGCTCCCATTGAGATCTAAACGATCGATGAGCTTAACAAGTTCTTGATGATATGCTGGATTGGTGGATCTTACGTAGATGTCAAGCTTCGCCTCTTTGCACTCTTTTCTAACGATCGCCATGGCTTTTAACGCTACATCAATCCCATGTTGGTATGAAACTGTTCCCGGGTAGACGATTGTAAATTCTTCTTTATCTTTTTTCTCTAACAGAGGCTTAAAAAATGCTTTGGAGGGGTAATTGAGTAAAGCCACACATTTTTCTTCCAAAATTCCATCCCGTTTGATGACTCGTGCTCTGAGTAAATCGTGTGCAACAATTGTGAAGTCTGCAAACTGGATTCCTATTCTTTCGAAGAAAAGCAATGTTTTTGCCAAAAATGAGTCCGGAGATTTATTGAATTTCGCACAATAAAACTCAGGAAGATTTTCATGCATATCGAAAATGATCTTTGCCCCCAATATCTTCGGCACCAATGTACTGAACACCAGGAAGTCGGGAGGATTATGGACATGCACAACGCTGTATCGATATTGAAGTTGCTTTGCTAATATGAGAAAAAATACCCTCCCAAAGAACAATACCATCCGAACTAAAAAGGATTTCAATCCTTTCTCATTATAATCCCGCTCCTGCAGGTGATAAATATTTACACCATTTAAATTTTCTCTCCTGCTCTGGCCTTTTCTTCTCAATGCATAAACATCCACTTCGTAACCAGCCATTGCAAGGGCTTCAGCATATCGCTTAACTCTAAAATCAACCTCATAAAAAGTATACGCAATTATACAAGCCTTTATTTTGTGAGTGCTCAAACCATAATCCACTCGGTTCTTAAATCCTTCGGGCCATACTTGCCTATTGCCCCTCTCTGCAGTACAGAAATTCGCCAAATCCTTTAGAAGAACATTCCAATATTGGCCGCTATATTTTCCCTTAATATAATTGAGTAGTTCCTCGTAATATTTTGCAGGATATTTTTCAATTGATTTAGACCTTTCAGAAAAATTCATATAATCCGGATGGGTAATCAGTAAGGCCATTCCTCCATGCTCGACGATCCAATCGAGTTTCTTCTTCCAGATGTCAATGTTCTTTTCGCCCATTATTACAAATAGAGAGTGATCCTGAGGGAGTGTGTAGGGAAGCTCGATGTATCCCTTCTGGGTATGATTTCCTGACACCCAGAATGGGAAAATTGTACCTACGCCATCGGGCTGGGGCTCGAAGGGATCCGTATCGAAAGTGGAGGAGTCATACTGGATATCGAGATCTCCAATCCAGTCCAAATTGTGATACATGCTTGGCGCACGAAACCCAACCGATTGCCAGTCTTTTAGATACTGGTTAATTTGCTTTGCACTTTCTTGAAAGGTAGTTTTTGATTTAAACAGGTTTACATGACGCAGCCCGTGAACACCTACTTCAAAGCCATTCTGTGTGAGGTAATTTCGAAGCTCTGGGAATAAACGATATCCCTCTGGAACGAAATTAAATGATGACCGAAACCCCAAGTCCTTTTCTAATTTGGCCAGCTTCAAACAATTGTCCTGGCCTTCGGCTGTTTCGACATCATGGGTCAGAACCAGGGCGAATTTCTTTCCATCAGGCCATCCAGTCCATCCTTCGGGTGGTTTTGCTGCCTTCTCGTCAATGGGCCAGACATGGGCATATTTAACCCTTTTTCTCAAGGCAATCCGGCGCCGGATTTCGATCTGCAGTCGCCGGGGGATAATAGGCTTTAGTTTATAGTAGAGGGAATTTAAGAACATGTTGCTTGGGTTTATTGAGTTATTTGGGTTAGTTGGGTTTATTGGGTTGCTTGGGTTGCTTGGGTTATTTGAGTTGCTTGAGTTAAACCCAATAAACTCTATAAAATCTTATTTGGGTCTATCTAGTTGGGATTGTAGGTATTTGATGAAGTTGGAGTCCTTTTTTGAAACAATTTCAGCTTGATTGTAGATTTTATCAAATTCATTTTGAGTGATATACTCCTGATCTAACGCAACGTAGAGCTGGCTTTGCACTTCCGCTGCGGAACTCTTTGAAATAAATAGGAACTGAATAAACTCCTTGTTACCTTTTCTTGCGAATCCCTCCCTCCGGGGCGTAGCCTACAAACTTTTTTCTTCAATCCATCTTATCCGTTTTCCTCTTGATCTTTTTAAGTCTCTTTCTATCCACCTAGCTTCACTTATGCTTTCAACTTTTTGAAAAGCAATTAATTCCCAAGGCTTATCCTTAGACGTTGATTTTACAGCTCCATTATTGTGGTATTGTAAACGTCTATTTAGATCTGTTGTTTGTCCTATGTAAATTCGTTTCTTCAAAACGCTTTGTAATGCGTAAACGTAACACATATCAGAGGAACCCCCCTACGGGGCGGAGCCTGCAATATTTGACATGGAAGAAACAGCTGCATCTTGTATCTGATTCACTAAACGAAAATCCCTTCTAAATTTTGGGCTATTATTTATTATCTCATAGACCATTTTCACGAGTCTCCGGGCTTCTTGCCAGGCCTCAATGTCTTCAAAACGGGTTATTTTCATTATGTTATTCGGTTATTTGGGTTGCTTGAGTTGCTTGAGTTAAACCCAATGAACTCAATGGACCCAATGAACTCAAAAAAACACAAGAACTTGGGTTACTTGGGTTATAGGGTTGCGAGTTGCGGGTTACGAGTTACAGGTTTGGAATTTAACGTCGCCCCTAAAACATGGACCCTGGAACAGTCTTTGAAGTTGCGAGTTGCAGGCATACCAGTTCCGGAAAAGTTGCAGTTCTCTGGGTAAATTCAATAAACTTCTTCATGACCTCCAATGTCTACCAAAAGAACTTCGTCTCCATTAAGAAACTCGAAGACGACACGACAGTCGTAACTGAAACTAAAGGCCCAAAGCCCTTCAAGTTTTCCGGATAACTTATGAGTTCTCAATTTCTGATGGAAGGGATTTCTCGAAAACAACTCCATTGCCCCCCAGAATCTCTCTCTGAGATCAGGATCATTCTTCACTTTCTTCCTATAAGTTCTCTTAAATCCTTGATCCCACCTTATCTTAATCAAGTTCGAGGTCCTTATAAAGTTCTTTGAGGGTCCCTTTTTTCACGGCACCCTTCTTCAGATTGAGAACTGCCCTCTTGGCCCTCCGGAAGATCGCTTCTCTTTTAGCTTCTATCAACTGTTTTTCGATGATGTCGATGACATACTCCCTCTCCGGCAGTGGCAATTTTCGGAAATCTTCAATCACCTTGTTCAACGTAACGTTTGCCATGTTTTCAAACCTCCCATCGAAGCCCGGTTGCTTTCAAATTATTATATCATTTCCTCTTAGGAATGCAAAACACGTTACGATAACAAATGGTTGCAGGTTGCATAAATGCCCCAACCTGTAACACGGAACTTGTAACTTAATGACTAACAACCCATTTTTGCGAAAAGTTCTTTAATCGTTGCACCTGTTCTTTGCGAATGAATGCCATGAGTTCTTGGATTTGAGGCAAAGCCCAAAAAATCAGATCAAATTTATGAATGAAAACTCTTTTTTGGCTGATTTGTAAAGTTTCTTATCGGATGTCCAGAAAGGGACCTTAAATAATTTTGTCACTGCAAGGTGGAGTTAACCAGTGTTGAGTGTTGAGTGCCCTTCGACAAGCTCGGGGCGGTGAGCAGAGTCGAACCGTTAAGTGTTAAAGTGATGCGGTTACTTCGGTTTATCGGGTTTGTTGAGTTTATTGAGTTCGTTGGGTTACTTGAGTTCGTCGACGAAAAAAAACTCTATATTCTATCTTTCCTTTCTCTTTCTAATATCCTCGTAACCAGCTTGACAATCAGATTCTTTTGCTCACCGAACATCTTTATGACTTGCCAGCGAAAATTTAGGTATCTATGAGCGAGGCGGTTACGCTGGATGGCAAGTCGCGATAGATTATCCTGCTCTTCTTCAGAAAAACCGAGCAATTTAGCAGACTTTTTTAAAGCGTCGCCGTAGCTGTCAACCCCAATACCTTCTTCAACGAGTATTGTACCGCAAATTTCGATAAGAGCCGTGAGGATGTTTTCCACCGTCCGATCCACTAACTTCTGGAGCTTCTTGTCGTCTTGATAATCCTCCCACGTCTTATCCGCATATTCCGATTCAAATTCCCTTATTTCCTCAGATAAGTATTGTATAGACTCCGCAACCCATACCTTTCGCATATTTGAACTCAGGCATGCCTTAAAGCCTCCAAGTTCTCCGTCGCAACTTCATATTGCCAGTCTATACCGAAAATACTGTAGTCTTCCATAAAGTATATCGCATCGTTTTTTATACGGATATATTTATCCTGTTCCTTAATATAAACTGGCAGGCCCAAAATGATGGCATTATAGTATAGCATGGGCTTCCTGAAGTCTTTGTAAATCTGAATCACATTAACTTCCCGGCCTAATTCTTTAGATAGCGATAGTGATATATTTGTAATTTTCCTAAAGGATTCTTCATCAGATGACGGTTCATCTGAGAACACGACTGCTATATCCACGTCGGAATCATTTCTCGGAAATCCTTTTGCCCATGAGCCGTACAGGAAGACCATGTCAAGCTTATACAGGTTTGCATCTCTGTCAAAATAGTTTCTCAGACTCTTTAGGATTTCTTCTCTATTATTTATCATTTCTTGGTTTTTGACTCTTCACAAAGGTCATGGTTACCCATCAAGATTATTTTGAAATAATGCAATAATCTATCATACTGAGATTGCGGAGGCAATAGAAAAGGATCAAGGATCAAGGACAAAGGTTAAAGGATCAAGAAACCAGTAAGTCGTGAGTCGCAAGGCGTAAGGCGATTACAAAGTGATAAGTGTTGGGTGTTGCTCCCGGCTCAGGCGCCGCCCCAGAGGGGCTTCTGCCCCGGAGGGAGAGCCTCTGGCTCGGAGAGAGTGTTAAAGTGTTGCGGTTATTGGTCATTGACATAATGTGTAATAAGATGTATTATTAGTATGTTAAAAAAGCGCATTGGGAGGTGTATTATGCGTGTAGTTAGGATGAACATTACGATTCCCCAGGAACTTGCTCGCCAGGTGGACGAGTTGACGGACCCCAGGAAAAGAAGTCAATTCATCTCCGAAGCCTTGAAGCACCGGATCGAGGAGATTCAGCGTGAGAAGGCTCAAAAGGCCCTCGAGGAAGGATACAAGGCTCGCAAAGAAGAAAGCCACTTTATAACAAAAGAGTTTGAAACAGCCGATCTGGAGGGATGGGATGAATATTAAGAGAGGAGAGATATACCTTGCCGCCCTTGACCCTACTCTGGGAAGGGAGATTTCAAAAACGAGGCCTGTTGTCATCGTTTCGAATGACAAGAACAATGCATTTTCAGGAACGGTCACCATTTTGCCCATCTCGTCTCAGAATCTCGACAAAGTTTATCCCTTTGAAGCTCTCTTACCGAAAGGAACCGGAAATCTGCCAAAAGATTCAAAAGTCAAAGCCGACCAGATCCGAACCATAGACCGAGCGAGGATCGTTAAGCATATCGGGGCGCTCGGCGGTGCTGAAATGAAAGACATCGAAAAAGCCCTTCGACTCCACCTGGACCTCTGAGATAAGGAACGTAAGGCTTGAGGCAAAAGTTCGTTGAGTGTTGAGTGTTAAGTTTAACAAAAGTGCTGCAGTGTTGCGGTTAAAAAACCACTGGCAACTTGCCACTCGCCACTCGCAAAACTTGTTAGCCGACATGTTTGTAAAGAACCGACCCGACTCTCTTTAGCAGCGGAAGTGGCAGATTTCTAAAAATCTTATTATGGAAACCCGTAACTTTTGAAGAACCCGGAACAAAAGAACCCTTGTTCAAATCATACCGGTAATAATTGATTTGTTGTTCGGTCGTTCCCCAGCCGGATTTAAACTGGATGAGACCCTGGTTTTCGCGCTCGGTCCTTCCAAAACAAAGATTTTTATACCCGTTTTGAGAGTACCATTGGATGGCCTCCCACATGACAAGATTGTTTGCCCTGAGGTGCTGAAATTTTTTGTCCGAGGCTCCATATTTGTAAACTGCTTTTTCGCCAAAATGAAAATAAACAGCACCAGCTATATTCTTGCCGCTATAAGAAGCAAGTATTACGAATCCGAGATTTCTTGAGATAACATGATCATATATTTTTTTGAAGAAATGGAAGGGTTGAGGAGGTAGACCATGCTCCCTTCGTGTCATACAATTTAGTCTATAAAACTCTTTAAGTGATTCCAGGGAATGATCTATCTTAACTTCCACTCCTTCTTTCACGGCTTTTTGGGCATTTCTTTTTGTACTATCCCTAAAATTTGAAAAGACTTCTTGTTCTCCATTATCAAGGCCCAGGGTATGTCCCAGGTAGGTTATAGATGGCATAGTAGAAGGTAAAAGGTCACTGCTACTCCTTAGCTCCAGGGATTTCCAGCCGCACTTTTTACCATTTTCAATGATATGCTCCAATAGATTCTGAAATGAAATTCCGTTGGCAATGATGGGTTTACAATAGTCGGTAAACGGTAGCGAGACACCTCTCTTGCCGGTTAGAAAACTGTTTACCTCCATTACGGGTATTAAGGCCAGAAGCTTGCCATCATTGATGATTGTGAAATATTTAGGTGTATAGTGATAGGATTCAAATAGGACTCTCGCCCACGCTGAGGAATGGAAAAAAGAGTAATCTGGATGCGAAACAACGAGATCATCCCAACCAGGATAAGTTATAGGGTTAATAATTTGGATGTCCATGAGTGTTGAGTGTTGAGGGATAAGTGTTGAGTTATAAGTTTTGAGTGTTAAGTTATGAGAGTGAAGTTTTAAGTTTTAAGTGTTGAGTGTTGAGTTTTGAATTTTAAGTTGGGAAGTTTTGACTATTTTGGTCAGAATTCGTTTAAGTTGATCTGATTCATCAATTGCATCCAATATTTATTCATAAAAGTATTTATCCTTTATCAAACCCGAATCTCTTAAAAGCCTTAACCAATAATTTACTCCGTTAGAAATAATGCCTCGCTGCTCCCTCCGGGCCAGAGGCCCTCTGGGCCGGCGGCTGCAGCGGGGTTAGATTTTAGAATAATTCCGGGTTCCGCCCCGTAGGGGGTTCCACCCCGGAGGGCGGGGTTTAATACCCCGCTGGAATTTCTAACGGGGTTTACTTCCCGTGCCTCTTTAGATGCGATAGACATTTTAAAAGTGAAATCATTTTTACTAAAGCCTGCTGAGGCCTCTTCTGTATTGGAACCTATTGAGGTACCAGACCCAACTAATTGGCCGATGATCTTATTTGTTACCGGGTTAAATGACAATTTTTGGGCAATGTATAAAGTTCTTAGTGCAAACTTATAGGTCCTTTTAGCAACCTCCTTTTTATCTATTTCTTTAATTTTAAAGTCTACTCTTTCCATTCAAAACTCAAAACTCACAATTCAAAAATGGATAGAGTCAGGTGCTGTGGTGCAGTCACACAAGGACAAGTTAAAGAGTTAAGTGGGTTTTCTTGGGCTCAAACTTCACAACAAGTTCATGGTTGAGAGCATTGGCAATTTTTCTCAATGTTTCAATATTGACTTTTTCGAACCCTCCCTTTTCGAGCCGGGAAAGTGCTGGTTGTTTTGTCCCAATTCTCCTAGCAAGTTCTTCTTGTGTCAACCCCGCTTTCCTCCGGGCTTTGATAACACCTTCTAAGATGGAAAATTCTGCATCCAGCTCCTGCCATGCCTTTCTAAATTTGGGATCTTTCATTTTCTCTTTAACATGCTGCTTTAACGTTCTCCCCCTCATCTTAACCTCCCTGCCGATTCACGAAATCGTTTAATCTTCTTTCGGCAATCTCGATGTCACGGATCGGCGTTCTTCTTGTTTTTTTAACGAAACCATGAAGGAGAACCAGCCTCCTGTCTGCAAAAGCAAAATAAAAGACTCTGATTTCCCCTGATTTAGTCGTTATCCGCAATTCTCTCAACTTACCCCTGATCTGTCTGGTATAGGACTCCTTAAACAACACTCCGTAATCAGCCAATAAATCTATAAGCCTTAGTACCTTGGCCTGTACCTCAGTGGGCAACGAATCGATAAAGTCCGCTACCGGCTCCCTACCCCCTAAGTCCATGTAATATTCTACTGTCCAGACCATTTAATTTATAACATGTATGTTATATAACATTCAAGTTATGTTCTTGCTTTCCGACGACTTCCGCAGATGTTGGAGGTTAGAGGCCATAAAAACATTGTTAGAGGACAAAGAATCACTGCGCTCTCCGAGCCGGAGGCTTAAGGTTTTTGGCGAAACGCTTTAATTGTGATCTACCAGACGAATGTTAAAGCTTTTCTGGATATCCTTAAAGTGAAAGTCGAGACTTAAGATTTGGCAATCGTATTCTTGGGCTATTACAGCAATATAACAATCCGTCAAATTGACATTTTTACCTTTCTTTTTCAAATTAAAAGAAAGTTTTCCAGCTTTAATCCAGGTATCCTCCTTCTGATCAATAATATTAAAAGCATCAACAAAATCCTCTACGATTGAGACCTCCCGTTCTGACTTGGAACTCTGAATTAATTCTGCAATGACAACCTTCGGAACATAGACTTCGTATTTGGATAATATCTCGTCCACCCTTTTCGAAAGCCCAGCGGATTTGTCCTTGAAATATTCTATCCATGCTGAGGTGTCTATTAGAATTTTGTCAACGTTCATAATGTCTTATCCCATTTGCCGTTAGATCAAACTCTAATTTCCCCTTCATTGATTTAATTTTTTCAATTTTTTTGCGCTTGAGAAATTCATGGATAGCTTTCTTCACTGCAGTAGCTTTGCTTTTGGCCTTCGTCTCTTTGACTAACTCATCTAAAATATCCTTGTCAATTGTTACTGTGGCCCTCATAAGATTTCTTCCTTCACATATATTGTGCACATTAATTCTAACAAAATTATCCAGGATGTCAAGCTCTATTACGGCACAATATCCCGCATTTCCATGTGCTATACAAACAGTCTATCGTGTGTAAACTATATACACAAATCTTGGGATGAGATGCAGTAAGAAGAGAGCAGTTTTTAATCATAGAAATTCTTAACCTTTTCAGAGACATATCCTATTTGTTCTACTGTTAAGTTGGGAAACATCGGCAGAGAGAGGATTTCTTGGGCAACCTTTTCGGTGATGGGGTAATCTCCATTGGGCAGATTAAGATTCTTATAGGCGTTTTGGAGGTGGATTGGGATTGGGTAGTGAAGACCCGTATTAATTCCATTTTCTGATAGATATCTTTGGAGATCGTCTCTCTTTTGCGTCCGAATAATATAAAGGTGGTAGACAGCTTTTGACCACGCAGGCTCATAGGGGACTACGACATTGTTAGCTCCATTTAGAAGTTCATTATATTGATATGCATTCTGGCGACGTTTCTCATTCCAGTTGGGGAGATGTTTAAGTTTTATTCTTAATATTCCTGCTTGGATGGCATCCAGCCTTCCGTTATATCCTTCAAATTCGTGGTAGTATTTTTTTGCCTGGCCGTGATCGCGTAGCATGCGAACTTTTTTGGCAACATCCTCATTATTGGTGGTGACCGCCCCTCCTTCGCCACAAGCACCGAGGTTCTTACCAGGATAAAAGCTGAAGGCGGCCGCCAATCCCATGGACCCCACTTTTTTCCATTTTTTATCCTTCTCAGAGTAATAGAGTGCCCCATGGGCCTGGCAAGCATCTTCAATTACGATTAAACCATAACGATTGGCAATCTCAAGAATAGAATCCATATCAGCGGGCTGGCCGTATAAGTGAACCGGCAGCACGGCCCGAGGCCGTGACGCAGAGCGCATAGCGCCAAGCGCATAGCGTTTCTTCAAAAAATCTTCTTGCTTGGAAGGATCCATATTGTAGGTTTGCTCATTGATGTCAACAAAAGCTGGGGTTGCGCCAGTTTGGGAAATGGCTTCTGTGGTGGCGATAAAAGTGTTAGGGACTGTGATTACCTCGTAGCCAGGACCAATGCCGGCGGCAATTAAGGCGAACCGAAGGGCGTCGGTGCCGCTACTTACGGCAACGCAATATTTGGTTTCACAGAATTGAGCAAACTCCTCCTCAAATGCTTGCACCTGAGGCCCACCCACAAAGGAAGCGTTGCGGAGGCATTCCCGATAAACCTCGACCAGCTCTTCTTCGAGTTCTTGATGGGGAGTTTTAAGGTCTAAGAAGGGAATATTCATTTTGAACCTTGTCAGGCGCAAGTCGTTAGTCGCGAGAGCGTTTCTTATCTGACCGCTTCTTCTGGTTACTGTTTCCGTTCTCCTTCGCGAGGCTCCGAATTAGCCCTGTGAGCATCTTATTGATTCTTAACAATTGACCCGTTATTTCGTCCAAATTCTCATTGCTAACAAAACCGAGTAAAATAGCAAGTTCTAAACCAAACATCCAACTTCTTAAGCGGTTTTTCCATACCCCTCACCTCTGTCGCTTTACGCCTTACGATCTCATTTTATCTCCGATTCTCTTTTTAGAAATTCATATAAAACATATTGCTCTGCAGTGTCGGTTTGAGATAAGAAATCGATAGGGTGAAAGAAGCGAGCGGGGTTGCCGGCAACAATCACATTGGGTGGAACATCTTTTGTCACGACGCTCCCAGCGCCAACAATGGCGTTCTCACCTATCGTCACATTACCAAGAATCGTTGAGTTTGAACCAATAGATGCTCCCTTTTTAACGAGTATGGGTTCCACTTTCCAATCTTCTTCCCTCTTAAGCTCTCCGTTGGAGTTCGTCGCACGTGGGTAAGTATCGTTAATGAATACGACACTGTGACCAACAAAAACGTTGTCCTCAATGGTGACTCCTTCACAAATAAAGGTATGGCTTGAGATTTTACAGTACCTCCCTATACGGGCGTTCTTTTGAACCTCTACAAAACATCCAATCTTTGTATAATCACCAATCTCACAACCATAGAGGTTAACGAAGTTATGAATATTCACATTTTCGCCAAGCTTTACATCGGGGGCTATAGATTGGAACTTCATTCATTTCTCCCTAAAAGTAAGATACACTTGTTGGAGGTTTGAGGACCGCTATGCTCGAGGATTAAGGCAAAGATAATGAAGAAACCTGGTCCAATTCTTTGGCCTCCAACCTCTTGCCTTTAACCTTCACCGTAAACTCACCTCCAGCCGTTGGTCATTATAAACCCGTTTCCATTATTCCTAAATTTTTTGGCCAATATTTTTAGACCCTGAATGGGAACTGCTCTTCCGTTTTGTTTCAAAGACTTGTTTGCAGCTTCCAAAATGGAGACCACTCGTAACCCGCTGTAGCCATCACTAAGGGGGCACATTCCTTTCTGGATACACATGAGGAAGTGTTCGCATTCTTTCTTCAAAGGTTCATAGTCTTCGATTCTTGGGCTATGAATATCACCATATCGATAAGAAAACTGAAATTCTGCATAGGTATCGTAATAAGGCGGAACTTCAACTCCTTTGTCATAGATCTTAATCTTCTCTTGGGGTTCAATATCATCATAAACCAGCATTCTCCTTGTCCCCACAATAGTGGTCCGTCGAATCTTATTGGGATCGAGCCAACTATTATGAACAAAGGCAACGATACCGTTCTTAAAATTGAGTGTGGTTGTAGCAACATCTTCAATACCAGCCTTGAAGTGGGCCTTCCCCTGACTGTTGACCGATACTGGGAGCTCCCCAAGAACGTATAGAATGATTGAGATATCATGGGGGGCAAGATCCCAGACTACATTAATATCGGGTTGAAAGAGTCCCAGGTTTACGCGAACACAGCTAATATAAAGGACTTTCCCGAGCTCACCATTCTCAACGATATCTTTAACCTTGTTTACGGCTGCTGTATATTCGAATGTGTGTCCAACCATCAGTACCTTCTGGCTCTCTTCAGCCAATTTAACCAACTCTGAAGCTGTTTCATAGGAATGCGTCAGGGGTTTCTCAATAAAGACATGTTTTCCTTGATCAAGAAACTCTTTTGCGATTGGGTGATGAGTTTTTACTGGAGTCGCAATGGCTACGCCATCCAGGTCCGCCATCTGAAGAAGTTCCTTGTAGTCCGAAAGAACTTTGACTGAGGGATAAAGGTTCTTCATGTGGTCCAATCTTTTTTGATCTAAGTCGCAACAGATCAACTCCTGGACATTATTGGACTGGACAAAGTTTCTGACAAGATTTGGACCCCAATAACCACATCCAATAACTGCAATCTTCATAAAAATACCCCCTTTTTATTCGTAAAGCGTGAGTAGTTTGCCGTGAGAGTGATGCTTTGTCATAGTCACTAAGCGTTTAGGTCTTTGCGCTCAGTGTTTACCCCGTTAGAAAGCTCCAGCATTTTTGCTGGGGATTGTGGAAATAGAAAGCATCAGCTCCTTATTGAAGGCGGGGTCAAAGCCCTGCCCTTTCAAACGGGGTTTACCAGGCACCCTTTGAAGGGATTACCGCTCTTACTGTTTTTAACAATATCTTCAGATCAAGCCAGAAAGACCAGTTTTGGATATAACGCAAATCAAGCCGGACCATTTCATCAAAGGACGTTGTGCTTCTCCCACCCACCTGCCAAAGTCCTGTAACACCGGGTTTTGCCTCCAAAATCCTTCTAAGATGCCAGGGTTCATATTTCTCGAATTCATAGGGCAGTGGTGGTCGTGGCCCTACAAGACTCATCTCCCCTTTCAATACGTTGAAGAATTGAGGAAGTTCATCAATGCTTGTTTTACGGATGATTTTACCGATCCGAGTTACGCGGGGATCAGATTTCATCTTAAAAAGTCGGGTCTCCTCGTCTCCCTGATTGATCTTATCAAGGTCCCCCTTAATTAAATTTGTGACATATTCACGGTGGATTTGATCATCGATATTCCAGTACATTGATCGAAACTTGTAAAACTGGAAACGCAACCCTTTCCTGCCAATTCTGGATTGTTTGAAGATGATCGGGCCTGGAGATGTCATTTTTATGGCGATGGCTGTGGCAAGCATTAATGGGGAGAAAAGTATGAGTCCTACGAGTGACCCCAGTATATCCATTCCCCTCTTTAAGGCAATTTCAAAACCATGGGACTCCATTGGTCCATCGAGATCGAGAGGGAATAAGTCCGGGGAACCTTCTTCTTCTGTTAGAAGTTTCTGAAAGACTTGGTTTGGGTAGGTTCCTGTGATTACAGAATAATTGAGGTTTCCGTTTCCATTGGCGATCTTCTCAACGCAGCAGTTCACTCCCTTCTCATCTGTATCCGGAAGGATTAAGCCGACCACATCACGATCAACCCACCCTTTTATGTCGCTCTCGCGTGTATTCCTATCCAGAGATGCCACGAATTCTTGAATTGTGGTCCCGCTTTTTTCTTCATTCTTCCGAAAATAGAAGAGCACAAGGGATAAAGGCGCCTTGGAACGATCCACCCGGCGCTTTTCCACCCGTAGGCGGCCAAGGAAATGGTGCTTAGGGAGTATGTTTTTTCCTATGGATCGGGAACTACCCATATTATTTACATCCATATGTTTGTTTAAATGTGGAAGAGAGAAGTTCATTTTTTAAGGATTCTTGTTCCAGAAATCTATCGAGAGCTTTTCCGGCCACACATTTGGAGTACTGAGCATAACAGTTTTCTTTTAGGCAACGACTGATCCGTTCCCCCCCTTCTTCTTTGACTTCATGAAATTTACAATCCAAACAGGTTTTAATTAGCATTAAAAAACCTCCAGTTTTAAATATTGAGTTTTAAGTGTTGAATTTTGAATTATTAAACATTTTAATCGCGAGTTTTCGATCTTGATTGAGAATTCGTTGATTTTTCTTTTTCTTGAGAGGTCTTGACTATTTTGGTGAGGATCCTTTTGATTTGTTCTGATTCATCAATGGCATCTAATATCTCACTAAAACTTTGTTTATCTTTTACCAGCCCTGAATCTCTCAGGAGTCTAAACCAGTAATTGGTTTCACGTGCTTCTTTGGATGCGATAGACATTTTAAAAGTGAAATCATTTTTACCCCGTTAGAAATAATGCCTCGCTGCTCCCTCCGGGCCAGAGGCCCTCTGGGCCGGCGACTGCAGCGGGGTTAGATTTTAGAATAATTCCGGGTTCCGCCCCGTAGGGGGTTCCACCCCGGAGGGCGGGGTTTAATGCCCCGCTGGAATTTCTAACGGGGTTTACTAAAGCCTGCTGAGGCCTCTTCTGTATTGGAACCCATTGAGGCACCAGACCCAACTAATTGGCCAATGATCTTATTAGTTACCGGGTTGTTTGGCAATTTTTGAGCAATGTATAAAGTTCTAAGTGCAAACTTATAGGTCCTTTTAATAACATTATTCTTATCTTCTTCTTTAATTTTAAAATCTACTCTTTCCATTCAAAACTCACAATTTAAGATGAATTCCCAGATAGGCTACCGCCGGTTCGAATTTTTATAAATTCTACTTGAAGAATTCTCAATTTGAATTGTTCGAGCCACAAGATAGTGGGAAAAAAGTTAAGTGCTACAGTTCATTGCGTTACTCGGGTTATTGGGTTGTTTGAGTTACAAATCAATAAACTCAACAAACTCAAGAGACGCAAAAAACTCAAACCTCTTATGCTACTTTTTCAATCATTGAGTAATGAATCTCCACCATGGGTTGGTATCCTATTAAACTTAATAAAATCCTTACCCTTTCACCATGAGAAACCCATCCCTCAAAAATCCCCAGAAGATCCTTCATAGGACCTGTTTTAATCCGAACTACGTCATTGGGCTCAAAATGATGTTTCACTCTCACAATACTCTGGGCATCTGTTCTTTCTTTAATTACACTCACAACTTCTTCAGAAATTGGCGTTGGATAACCACCAAACCCCAAAACTTTTTTAACCCCTCTTGCCCATCTGACCAGAGGATAATTCTGCTCAAGATCAAATTTGCTAAATATATATCCAGTAAAAAGCGGCTTTAATTCTTTGTTCATTCTTCCATTTCTTAACGCAAAGGTTTCCATAAGGGGATTAAAGATCTCCACCCCTCTTGTTGAGAGATAGAATGTTGCTTCTTCTTCCTTTTTGGGTTTTGTTTGAATTACGTACCAGAGATTCATTTCCAAAACCTCGCACAGCGCATAGAGCATAGCGCATAGGGTTAATAACTATAAGAAAGTGCAAGGCGCGAGGAGGGACATTTCTAACTCTTCACGCCTCCCTGATTGATGCCTTACAAAGGCGACTCTGTCGTTTTCTTTTTCCATTCTTTTTACTGCTACACTGCAGCACATCATGACGTTATTTCTTATCATGTCTGTAATAGTGATAGTACTTCGAATAGTAGTAACTTGAAGGCTTGATATCAATTAGGTTAAAAACAATCCCGATGATCTTCTGACGATCAATCGACTTGACTGCTCTTCGAACGGATTCCCTGGGGGCTCGACCTCCCATCACTACCAGGATGATCCCGTCCACTAATTTGGAAAGCAAAGTTGCTTCTGAAGTGGAGATAATAGGCGATGAGTCGATAATCACATAAGTATCGTCCCTAAGTTCACGCAGGGACCTGAAGAGTTCCGACATTTTCCTCGATCCAATCAATTCCGCGGATTTTCTGGTGGAAGACCCTGCTGGGATGATTTGGAGATTTTCTGCCTCAGAATTCAATAGGATTTCTGATAACGGCGTCTGATTCAATAGATAATCTGAGAGCCCCTTTGGATTTGGATATTCTTCAAGATGGATGCTCGGTTTACGAAGGTCTCCATCAATCAATATGGCCTTTTTATGAATTTCTTGAGAGATGGCTAACGCTAAATTAACGGCAACCATCGTCTTCCCCTCCTGAGGTGCAGTACTGGTCACTAGTATGAAATGAGGGGGGTTAGATAAACGATGAAAAATTTGGGTCTTCAGTTTCCGAAATTCTTCTGCCGCGAAAGTTTCAGGGCGAACAATTAAAACGGGAGCCTCCTCTTCTGGAGGGAGCCCCAATCCTTCAGTCTCCTTCTTAGGAAATTTTAAAGTTGGTTCTTCCCTACTTAAAACGGTCTTTTCTTCAAATATCTTAAGAGAAGGTTCTTCCTTTGCCTTCTTCTTTCTCTCTTCTTCTGCCCTTTCAAGGGCGCGATAAACTCGACTCATCTTTTTTCCTTCCTACGGGCGCATCGGACAGGCGCCAAGTAGCGCATAGCGTCTCCCTGCGGAAGGCAGGCAAAGCGCATGGCGCAAGGTGAATTTATGATCCCGATTGGGATGACAAAAACCCAGCTTTAAAGAGAATTGAAAAATATCCCATTCCTTTCATGAAAATCTCTTTGATATACTGAAAACCTCGTAACATTTCTTTATAGATGGGCAACAGATAACCACTCTTTTGTAAATAAATGAATAGTAGAATGGCCACTCCAATGGAAATGCTCAGAAGAAACCCTGTCCAAATTCTCCGAGATTTCTTCCCAAATTTTAAATCCTTAGCAACTTCCCTTACCGACCTTACATCCACAATCTTTTGGTACAAGGCGAATCCATTCAATAAGGCGTTGTCGCATAGGATATTAATGGATCGGGGTATTCCCCCTGATTTCCTATAAATTTCCTGGATTGCCTTTTTTGTAAAAAGGGGTTCTTGGGCACCCGCGACTCTCAACCTCTTTTCGATATACTCTTCGGTCTCTTTTCTGGAAAGGGGTGGTAAATAGTATCGCATATTAATTCGTTGCCTAAGTTGACGAAACGCCGGTTGGGAGAGTGTCTTATCCAATTCTGGTTGACCAACTAATACGATCTGAATCAACTTCGATTTTGAGGTCTCCAGATTTGAGAGGAGTCTAACCTCCTCAAGGAGCTCCGGATTTAACCCGTGAGCTTCATCCACAATCAGAACGACTCTTTTTTCGTCTCGGTAAGCATTGAGCAGATACCGATGAAGCTTGTAAAGATACTCTGCCTTAGTCTGTTCCTGGACTCTTACTCCCAAGTCCATTAAGATGTATTGAATAAAATCGTTGGCCGTCAATTTGGGATTGAAAAGGAAGGCTGTTTTGGTGTGATCGTGTCCATCGAGTTTATCAAGTTTATCAAGGAGGTAATGGATCAAGGTTGTCTTACCAGTGCCCACCTCCCCTGTAATGACGATAAACCCTTTCTTTGTCCTCACCCCATAAAGCAAGTTCGCCAAGGCTTCCCGATGGTTCTTCCCCAGATAGATATAGTCGGGGTTGGGTGTCACCTCAAAAGGATTTTCTCTTAATCCATAAAAAGATTCGTACATCTTCAAATGCTCGCATAGCGCAAAGCGCAGAGCGCATGGCGCAAAACTAAAGAATCTTCAAACTGCATATCAAATAACCGCACGGCGCAACTCATTCTAAAGAACTTTGGAAATTTGTAATCTGCCTACAAAGATGATCGAGTTTATCTAATAACCTTTCTAATTCTTTCTCTGTGATGAGATCCCGCTTCTTTAGCAAGATTAAGATATTGGCGTTTTCGAATGTGGATCTACGGGCAATATTCAAAAATTGTTTAAAATCCTTTTTTGAGCAAGATCCTGAGCCCTCCGCAATGTTATTGGACATGGACATTCCAGCTCCCCTGAGCTGATCAGCAAATCGATATAGTTTCTTCTGCTCAAGATCATCTGCCACATCAAAGAGCTCATTCGCAATCTCAATTGCTAACTGCCAAATCGTTAAATCCTGAAACCTAAATCTTCCCATTATTCTTCCCTATTTCCCTTACTACGCTATGCGCTATGCTCCATGCGCCTTGCGTGCTTTTGTTTCTTTAAGCCGCCTTTTTCTCTTCTTTTAGATTTGGAATGGTGGCCAAAACTGGAATCCCCAAATACTCTTCCAAATCCGATACCGTACGAAAAGACTGATCTGAAGATTCTCGAAACCAGGTCAGCCCAATTCCCAACACAATTCCCAATAAGCCTCCTATGAGCAAAATCTTGTTCCGATCTGGTTTGATCGGCTTTTCAGGAAGGACGGCCGGGTCCAAAATTTTAAACTGTTCGCCCTTCTGTTTCCGTTCGAGATTCTCTGCCATCTGGGCTTGAAGATTCTTATCTAAGAGGGACTGATAATTAGTCTTCAATAGATCGTAATCTCTGCTGAGAAGCACTATCTCTTGCTCCCTTTTAGGAGTATCCTCAATCCTTCTCTGATAGAGGTTCATCTGTTCCTTCAAGTCTTTCTCTTCTTCCTTCAATCGCTTTGTTTCAAGCAGAGCACTATTATATTGCTCTGTCAGTTGCCTGTAGAACCTTTCCGTTTCAGAGTCCAGCCGGGGAGGAGGCAAATTTTTTGTGGTGATTTTCTCTTCTTCCTGAGGGGACTTTGACTTGCCCTCCACTTGGGATTCGACCATCGCGATCTTTTTTTTCAGGTCGATCACATCGGGATGGGTTTCTTTTAATCGGGTCTGCATATTGGCCAGCTCCCGTTTAAGAGCGTTCAATTGGGTCACTGGATCTTCACGGGTACGCCAAGTATTCGATGCTTCCTGGTTAGGAAGAGAGTCTCCTCGAGGTTCCAGCCTCTTCAGCTGCTCTATTTGACCTTGGAAAATAATCGTTCTGTCTTCGGCCGCCCTTATTTTTTCGCTTGCCGTTCGCAGTTGTTGCTGCAATTGCTCGAGGATTCTCAGATTCGCCTCTAATTGCTGAGGAAGCCGCCCCATATTTCTTTCCTTATAAACTCGCATCTCCTGTTCTTTACGTTTTAATCGATCCTCCATCGTTAAAAGTTCTTTGTTGATAAACTCGGAAGTCCCGCCGGCCTGCAATTCTCTCACCTTTAAATTCTCTTCGATGAACAGGGAGGCGAGTTTGTTTGTTACCATCATCACCGTCTTTGGATCTTCTCCCTCGAAGGAGATGGTAAAGGAATTCCGTGTCCGTTCCTTTTTTTCTTCCTGTACCTTCACCTCGATCGCTTTTCTCATCGCTTCGACCGCTTCCTCCATAGGGAATTTTTTTCGAAGGTCCTTATACAGGTTGAATTCTTCGATGACCTTTTCTAATCGAGTACGGCTCATGATTTCCTGGCCGATCGTGTTTAGCCGGTTGATCACGGTGTCGGTGATGGTGGGTCGGACATAATTCTCCGGGACACTTTGAGGCTGAACGAGGATCAACGTGGTAGCTCTGTAAACCTTCGGGAGATATTTACAGACGCCGAAAGAGATCAGAATGGAAACCACGAGTGGAACGATGATATACCATTTTCGGCGAAGGCCAATTTCCAAGTAATCATGGATAGTTAAAAGTTTTTCTGGATTGTTCGTCTCTGGATTGTCCATCTATCGGTTACCTCCGATTAACAGGTTGCGTGATCTTCCAGCCACTAAAAGACCAATTACGGGACGATAATGGTGTCTCCAGGTTTCAAAATAACGTTTGAACTTGGATCATCACCTTTCATCACTTTCTTATAATCAACAGTGAATCTCTTCTCCTTACCGTTCTCTTTCCGAATAACTAATATCTTCCTTTGCTTAGCCCAATCCGTAAATCCGCCCGCCATGGGAATGATTTGTAGGATCGTGGTCTCTTCTCGAAGTTTGTAAACGCCTGGTGTTCTAACTTCTCCGGAGACGTACACCTTGAAACTGTTGGTCTCCATGACGGTGACAGAAACATTTGGGTTCTCATAGAATCCTTTTAATTTCTCAGCGATGGCCTCTTCCAATTGAAGGGGAGTCAGCCCAGCCGCTTTAATTTCATGAATGAGAGGAAGAGAAATATTTCCATCGGTCCTGACGGGAACGGTTCTCGATAACGCATCTTCTCTCCATACATGAATGTAGAGGACATCTTCGGGCCCAATCACATAGCGCTCTTTGTCGACCACGGCTTGGGCCTGCGAATCTTTTTTCAATTGAATCTCTCTGTCCGTTTGAGGGAAAGCAATAGTCGTAGACACGAAAAAGACCATTGATGCTATGATCCCAACATAAACCAATCGTTTCATTTGTTCCCTCCTTAGTGACGCCTAGGGGTTAAGCTAGCCGGTGGCGTAAAAACGCTATGAGGAGAAACCGGTTCCGGCTTCAATCGTGATGCTTCGACGACAATGGTATCCCCTGGTTTTAATATAACGTTTGAACTTGGATCATCACCTTTCATCGCTTTCTTATAATCAACAGTGAATCTCTTCTCCTTGCCGTTCTCCTTCCGAATAACTAAAATCTTCTTTTGCTTAGCCCATTCCGTAAATCCGCCCGCCATGGGAATGATCTGCAGGATGGTGGTCTCACTTCGAAGTCTGTAAACGCCCGGCCTTATAACTTCTCCGGAGACGTACACCTTGAAACTGTTGGTCTCCATCACGGTAACAGAAACAGTTGGGTTCTCAAAGAATCCTTTTAATCTCTCGGTTATGGCCGCTTCCAGTTGAAGAGGGGTAAGCCCTGCAGCTTTGATGTCACGAATGAGGGGAAGAGAAATATTTCCATCCATCCTGACGGGAACGCTTCTTGATAATGTATCTTCTTTCCACACATGAATGTAGAGAACATCTTCACACCCAATTACATAATGGTCACGGTCGGCAACACCTTCCGCCTGTGATTCTTTTTTCAAAACCACCTCTTTGTCAGTTTGAGGGTAAGCCATTAAGGTAGATATAAAGAAGACCAATGACCCTATGATCCCAGCGTAAACCAATCTTGCCATTTCTCCCCTCATTAGTGCCTAACAGGGCTCCCCTCCTGTTGCTGTGACCTAACGCTATCTGAACCAAGTGCTTTCTTCTTCAATCCTTCGATATCCACGATCATCCTAAATTGTATTTCTGAATCTTATACAGCAATGCGTTATAACCAATACCGAGTAATTTAGCCGCCCGTTTTCGATTCCAACGAGTCTTCTGCAAAGTGCCATGAATAATCTCCATTTCGGCAGTTTCAGCGGCTTTTTTTCTCATCTCTTTCAATTTGAACGATTTCTTTTCTGCTGACAGGCTTGGTGATAAATTTTCATAAGACCCAGGATTCATTCGATCATTCAACCTATTACTGGATATGTTTTGTAGGACCGTATCCTCCTTGCCATCTATGACAATCCGTTTAACCATGTTTTCCAATTCCCGGATGTTTCCGGGCCAAGCATATTCTTTAAAGGCATCGATCACTTTTGATGAAAATGGCGGGATATCCTTCCCATATTTCTTTTTATAAAAATTGAAATAATATTGTGAAAGAGGAAGAAATTGCTCTTTACGATCCCGTAAAGGTGGGACATTGATGCTGACAAAATTGATCTTGGAAAATAGGCCTTCACGGAAAAATCCTTCTGTCATCGATTTTTCTACTAAATGATCCTTGGTAGTAGCAACCACACGGGTATTGACGATCACATCTCCATCCTCTCCTGAATGAGAAAACATACCATCTTGGAGGACTTGCAAAAGTTTTGCCTGAATGGAAATGTCCATTTCGCCGATATCGTTCAGCAAGATCGTCCCACCATCGAGCAATTCGAACTTCCCCAGCTTTTGAAAATAGGCTCCTGTTAAGGCGTCTTTTTCAAACCCAAAGAGTTCGCTTTGGAGGATCCCTTTTGGAATCGCTGCACAATCCACCTTAACGAAAGGTTTATCTTTCCTTTGAGAATTTAAATGGATGGCCTTCGCCAGTAGTTCTTTCCCTGTCCCGCTCTCACCCTTAATTAAAACTGTAATATCAGTCTTGGCGATTTCATAAATGATCGACTTGATTTCACTCATCTTATGACTATTGGAGAAGATGACTTGGTAAATATCCTTCATAACAACTTGAGATTGAACCCCTCCCCGTTGTCAAGACAAAAAAGTGGGGTGTATTTGGTGCATTATCTGATAAGCCTGCCTTGGGTTTAGAGGGATTGGTTGCTTGAAATAGACCTCGTGGGGAGTCCGATTTCCCAAAGAGGTGTGCAACCTCTCCCGATTATAAAACAGAAAATATCTTGTCATGCCGTTATGGGCATCCAAGACCATTGAATAGTCATGAAGATAAACTTCTTCATACTTAACCGTTCGCCAAAGACGTTCCACGAACATGTTATCATAGACCCGACCACGACCATCCATGCTAATCCGAATCCCTGCCTCTTGAAGATGCCTGATAAACTCTTCACTGGTGAACTGAACCCCCTAGTCTGTATTGAAGACCTCTGGCTTGGAGATCCCAAGAAACTTGTCCAATGCCTGGACACAGAAGGCCGTATCCAGCGTCGTCGAGATCTCCCAGGCCAGAACGTAACGGCTAAACCAGTCCATGACTGCAACCAGGTAGATGAACCCATAGAGCATCCGAATATACGTAATGTCAGCACACCAGACCTGATCGGGACGGTCAATCACCATATCTCTCAGCAGATACGGGTATCGCTTATGCTCCTGAGAAGAGAGGCTCAAACGAGGCTTAGGATAAATGGCCTCCAGGCCCATCAGTCGCATCAACCTCCGGATCCGCTTAACATTGACCGTATGTCCCTGACGATTTAGAGAGGCCGTATTTCGTTCTACCCATAGAACGGGGTTCGGGTAAACTGTTCGTCAATCAGGTTCATCAACCGTAGGTTATAACTCTCGTCCTTCTCTGAGCGATAATCATAGGAGGCTCGAGAAAGACCCAAGAGCTCACACTGACGGGAGATCGAAAGCATGGCATGCTCCGGTTCAATCAACCTCTTCTTTTCATCAACGGAGAAGTTGAGATTTTTTTTCAACCATTCCAACTCCATCTTGAGCTGGCCGATTTGCTGGTAAAGTTCATTCAGAAGTTCTTCCCGGTCTCGGTCCTCCCTCCTTCGACGGTCCGAAAAGAGACGAGGCAGTTCCTCAAGGAGTTACTTTCTCCATTGACGGATCTGGTTTCCATGAACTCCAAATTCACTCGAAAGCTGAGCAATCATCTTCTCTCCCTTTACAGCTTCCAAGGCAACCTTGGCCTTGAGGGGAGCATCATGTCCTCTCCGCATGTTGCCCATCTCGCCATACCTCCTTCTCGGTTATGGCAGGCTAACATGCACCTTATTCCCTTGTACAGTTTTTGGGGGATATTATATATACAGCAATCTAAATGCCAACTTAAGCTAATTTATCGCCTTTTTAATAACTTATTAAAATTAAAATGATTTCTCTCATATATTTAGTTAATTTCTGTTGAAAAAATTTTAAAAATAACAAAAAAATATGAAAAATTTGGGAAAAAGTAGTAAATTAGTTCCACTTTATTTGCCTATGATTATGAAAAAAACTCAACTATTGGAAAATAGTATCTGGTTTAGGCGTTGACCACGGCAATTTGTATTTGCCTTTAATGGATTGCCCTAATCCTGAATGGAAGGCCATTGAAAAGCTGTTCCAGTATCTCGATTAAGATTTCAAGAGATTGAAAAGAAACGAGGTGAGGTTAATCGAGTCTAAGCCGACAAGAAAAACCAACAAGGAGGTGAGTTGAAATGGGATATATCTATAATGGAAGTGAAAGATAAAATGGTGCGACGAAAAATTTCTCAAAACTTCAATGTTAGTAAGATGGCTGTATCGATAGGGTTTTTCCCGACCGAAGAAAGATGGGTTGATAATAGGCTCTGATTCGTAAACGGGTCCATCCGCACATAATCCCGACATACCTTTGCCACGAGTCTTCTAGATAAAGGAGTTGATCTCAAGACCCTCATTTATTCTTTAATCTCTTCACTAGACCCCTTGGCCCTTTGAACCCTTTAATTTATAGGTTAGGCGGCTCGCCGTGTCTTCTTCTTCAATCGGCTGATCCGTTTTCTCAAAATCTCAGCCATCTTCAAATTTCTCTGCTGGAGGAGTTCCTTTCTTTTAGCTCTCAGTTCCTTCACCTTCTGTTTCAATTGGGCCACAGTTAAGACGACTTTCTCTTTCTTGGGTTCCGGCTCGGTAATGCCTTTAGCTGCACGAATGGCTGTGATCAACTCCTCTTTTTTCATTGCGTGGACACCATGGATTCCAGGCAACCCAAGGGCCATCTCCCTCAGTTCTTTAGCGGTCATCTTCTCCGGGGGCTTCTCTTTCTTTTCCATCTCATCTCCTCCTCATCAAAGTTATAAAGAACCAATAGCTAATTCTATACCGACCTCAAATCGCTTCTCAGGCTCTAAGTCCAATGGCCAGTAAAAAAGCAAACACGAACCTTGAAAAATCCTCTCGAATCCACTCTCTGAGAGTGAAACCGTCTCAATGGGAAAACGCCAGAGATTGCACCTTCTGTGTAAGTAGAGTTTTTGGGTTAATGGAGCATGAGGATTTCCAATACTCATGAAAGGGTTGAAAACTCTTTCGAAGCCGAACTTGAGAACGAAGTCCACAGGTATAAGGAAGAGTAGTAGCATATTGGAGGTTGCATTCATGAAGGAACTTGCGGGGATGATCATACGCACATTGGTAAACTCTCCTGAGGAGGTTGAGATAAAAGAGATTGAGGTGGGTTCTAACACAAGAATTCTTGAGATTAGGGTGTCCAAGCAGGATGTGAGGAAAGTGTTGAGAAATATCGCTGCATTGAAAAGGATAGTCTCGGCTGCCAGCAAAGGAAAAAGTTATTATACAATAGATGTGGTTGCGGAAAACGGTCGGGGATCGAAGCGGTGGAGCTCTAAAGGGAAAATAAGAAGGCTATTCGAGGATCGAAATTATGGGATTATCGAGGCCGAAGACGGGAGAACTATCTATTTTCATGCCTCATCCTTGGAGGGAGTGGGCATTCGGTCCCTTTCTCTATATCAGCCCGTTTATTTTGAGGCTGTGGAGAGACCCACAGGTCTTAGGGCAATCAGGGTTGTGCCAATGACCGAATAGGGCTTATGGAACCTGTAGGCCATATTCAAAGACAGGAGTTATGATTCAAGAATTCTTAAATTTAAGGGAGAACACCTTCGCTGGGAAGTGCTCAGCCCCGGAAGATCCCTGGGTTTATACATTCTGACAACTCGGTTCAGGATTGAAGCGACTTTAATCTAATATTTTTAATAGGGGTTATATGATGAACCAAGAAATCTTAGAAGCACAATACACCCATGAAGAGATTGTTCGAAAATACAATTGGATCGCTCCGATCTATGATCTGTTCGGGATTTTGATGGAGTCAAAGGCGCATCAACGAGCAATAGATATGGCTGCTATCAAGAATGGAGAAAAAATCTTAGAAGTTGCCTTTGGAACCGGCCTCAATTTCGTAGAGATCCTGAAGAGAAATCCCCAGGGTTGGGTTAACGGAATCGATGTCTCAATGAAAATGTTAGAGAGGGCACGGAAAAGAATCTCTAAGACTGGACACAAAAATTATACCCTCTATCTCGGCGATTGTCGGCATCTCCCTTTTGAGGATGGAACGTTTGATATCCTGATGACCCAATATTTGTTGGACATCCTTCCTGTTGAAGATTTTATTCCCATCCTACTCGAATTTAGGAGGGTTTTAAAGGATGGAGGCAGGATTGTGTTAGTCAATATGACAAAAGGGGAGAAATGGTTGAATAAAATTTATGAAGAGATCTATAAATTAAAACCCCCTCTTTTAGCAGGATGCAGAGGTGTCATGGCACAACCATTTCTTGAAGAAATTGGATTTAAAGAATTTGAACGAGAATTTGTATCACAACTTGGATTCCCATCAGAGGTTGTGTTGGGCGTAAAGAGAAATGGATTAGGATAGGAAATTTGAATGGAGCATTGATTACAAGCAGTGGATTATGGGAAACAGAGTAGCTATACGGTTCCAGTTCTTTGCCAATCTTTTCAAGTTTGATTGTTCGTGGTAAAGCAATCCTTCCTGCCTGTGGTAACCGATCAATGATGCGCCTGGTCTTTTTAATCTCTTGTCCAATGCGATTAAATTCACGAAACCCAAAGAGGCTGAAAGAGATGGCGGCCAAGTGTAGTGTAAAGGAAGAGTTAGCGAAGGCGCAACATTTTATTTTCACTCTTCCAAGAGAGGAAGAAAAAATATGAGGGGTATACATTTCTCGATTTAGAGATCAGACCGAAGAAGGGGGTAAAGGACCATGCCAGTAAGGATCATTATCGATCGGAAGGTGAAAAAGGGAAAAGAACCAGATTTTTCAAAACTGCTCAGGGAATTGAGATTGGATGCGGTCCCGTCAAAAGGCTATATCTCGGGGGAGACACTTCGGGCATTAGACGACCCTCATAACTATATTGTGATCAGTACATGGCGGAACATCAATGACTGGAAGGAATGTGAAAAGAATCCCAATAGGAAAAAGATCCAGACCGAGATCGAAAAATTGATGGTACGACCTACAAAGACAAAGATCTATACATATGCCTGATAGTCATTGAGATCTCAGAAAAAGGTCGTTTTTAGTTGCCCGAAGCTATCTTTTCAGTTTTTGCTCTCTCTACACAAAACCTGTTTAGTCTTGATTGGGCTAAAATTACATAATTTATATTTAGGAGGCGCTTTATGGTTTCCATCAAAGATTTGAAAGAGACTGACCTATTCAAAGGACTGAATAGGAAAGAACTCAAATTGCTTAGTAAGCATTTTACCGAGAAGAATTTTGAGGCGGGAGACGAGGGTATTATGTGACCCCTGATGTCAATAGTGGACACGAAAGACTCTCTCATGCTGCAACCTGCCTTACATAGAACTGCCGCTCATAGACAGCTGGGGATAGGTACCCCAGCCGTGCTTGCCGTCTTTGCCGATTGTAGAATACCTCTATGTATTCGGTGATCTCTCGGATGGCCTGTTCTCTCGTCTTGTAGCGACGATGATGGACAA
>Ga0208321_1000202_pt1 | contig 57460 bp, 67 predicted proteins | sample June2015DPH_4_15_FD_184692 | JGI IMG/M metagenome (GOLD analysis project Ga0208321, IMG submission 184692) | Peatland microbial communities from SPRUCE experiment site at the Marcell Experimental Forest, Minnesota, USA - June2015DPH_4_150... | ecosystem: Environmental > Terrestrial > Soil >... | reverse complement strand
CGAGCCTCGGTCTGGAAAGTAGAGGCCGTCCAGGACTTTCAGCAGGGTGCTCTTGCCGGAGCCGTTCGAGCCCAGAATGGCGAGGCGCTCCCCGGCCTGGATCGTCAGGCTGACGTGCTCCAGCGCGGCGACTCGCTGCTCATACGCAAAAAAAACGTCGTGGGTCTCAAAAACCGGCCCCTGACCCATGAGTTCCTTCGGTTTCCCGGACACGAACCCACCCCCTTACCGTCCCAGCCAAATCGAGAGGACGACCAAGACCAACATCGCCGCGGCCGAAACCCAGTCCACCGTCCGCATCTCAAAGGTGTCGATTGTCCTGGGGTAGTCACGGAACCCGCGCGATTGCATGGCCAGATACACTTCGCTGCTGACCTGCAAAGACTTGCTGAGCAGCGCCCCGGAGGTGGCCGCGACCAAATGCCGTTCCTGGCCTCCCGTCATGGGCCGCAGGACTCGGCTCTTGCGGGACAGGAACATGTCGTTGGTGAGGTTCAGCAGCAGGTGAATATAGCGGTAGGTCATTCCCAGGATGAGGAGGATGACACTCGGTACACGCAACACCCCCAGCGCCTTGAGCAGGCTGTTCCAGGGTGTGGTGAGGATCAGCAGGACGGCGATCGAGACCGAGGTGCCCACCCGCAGGAGCAGGAACAAGGCGGTCATCGCTCCGGTTCGGGTGGTCACCAACCCCAGGGGCAGATGAAGGCCGACCGGCCCGGGTGTGGTGAATAGAGCCGGGAGAGCAATGACCGCTGTGAATAGGGGAATAAACAGCCAGACCCGTTTGATGAAGAATCCCAGGGGCACCTTAGAAAAGAAGGCGAGGCCGAGGGTCAGGAAGTAGAGCAGGGCAATGATCCAGAGACTGTGCGAGAGGTTCACCGAGATGAGCAGCAGCAACATCGACACAATCTTCAGGCGCGGGTCCAGGACCTGGAGCCATCCTGGTCTCCCTGCAATCCGCTCGGCAAACAGGGATTGCTCCAGGGCGCGGTCGATGTCCTGCAGGCTCCGTTCGACGAAACGGCCGCGGCGAGGGGGCTTTGAGGAAGGGGAGTCTGCGCTCACGGTGGCCCCGACTTGCGCAGAGTGGCCAGCATCGTCAACAACCAGGCCACCATCCCGATGACGATCGCCCCGACCAGCGCCGAAAGAACGTACCCCAGGTCCGCGTTCCCCACGGCCGGCAGGTTGTAGCCTGGCAGCGGCGCGGACCAGAGCCCGGACAGCTTCGCCATTCCCTGCGGAATGAAAGCGAGCCCTCTCTGGGTCAGCTGCTGGGTGCCCCACTCCCCCCAGGCCGTTCCGGGCGCGAGCAGCCCGAGCGGCACGAGCACCACCATCACCGCCAGGACGATCCAGAGCACGCGCCACTTGGAGAATTCACCCGAGGGCGTCGGAACGTGGGCCTTGGCAGTGAATTCCAGGGCGGGCTGGTTGGCACGTTGCAAGTAGGCCACGACCAGGGCGGTGACGAGACCCTCAACGACCGAGGCCACCAAGGCATGAGCGAGGACCATGGCGGGAATAGAAACAGAGAGAGGGTAGGGGGCATACAGCGGCGTCCCATTCGCCATGTGAAACAACAAGGGCTGGATCCCAAATTCAAACCCCGCAAAAAAGGCGGCTACGGTCAGGCCGGTCCAGCCTCCCAGGGCGGCTCCCAGGACGCGTCGCTTGGAAGTGACCGCCTGGTTCTTGGAGAGCCCCTGATAAACCGCATAGCTCACGTAGGGCAGGACCACCGCCATGTTGAAGCAGTTCGCGCCCAGGGCCAGGATGCCCCCATCCCCGAAGAAGAAGGCTTGGATGACCAGGGCGATCGACACGGCCATCGTGGCGATTTCGGGTCCCATGATAATTGCGGCCAGTGCTCCACCCACGGCGTGGGCGGTTGTGCCCCCTGGGATGGGCACGTTGAACATCATGATCACAAATGAAAAGGCGGCCAGCAGGGAGACCACGGGCACGTTCTTGGCGGTCATCTTCTGGCGCAGCCTCTTGACGCCCGTCATCCAAAAAGGCAGGACCATGAGGAACATGACGATGGAGGTCGTCGGGCTGAGATAGCCGTCCGGGATATGCATCGCGGTCGTCCCCAGCCAGACGGCCAGCAGGCTGTAGTAGACAAGGATTGCATGCCGAGGGCGATGGGCGCCCAGGTTTGGCCTGAGAACCGTCCTGAGGCCTGTCCCGGAACCCTTCTCACAAATCGGAAGCGAGGCCGTCGGCCCCGTGCCGCGGCTTGAGGCAGACCGGGGAGGGGAACTTCCCGGGTAAGGGGAAGTGCTCCGGGAGAGGAAATGAATCTCCCTACCCAGAGGATCATGAGGCCCTGCCAGGGGCGCGTGCGCTGCGATCCGCCGGCAGGGGCCCGCCCTTCGATCTTGGGGCCGAACCTTCTGCCAACCCTGAGAGATTCCCCTGCCGATCTGGACCCCTTGGGTTTTGGCAGCGCTCATGAATGCCTTCTGGCGGCAATGCCGGGGCGGTCGTCGGCCTGGCAGGCGGGACAGAGGCCGGAAAGCGTCAGATGGTCCATGTCCACTTGGAAATGCTTCTTCTCCTTGATCTGGGCGAACCAGCGCTGCACGGTGCGGTCATCCAGAGGGAGGACCCGATTGCATTTGCGGCACGCCAAGTGGTGATGAGGGACTTCCCCCGCGATCTCATAGTAAGTGTGACGCTGAATCCTGGTCGCAGCCACCAGGCGCAAGTCGCACAGGAAATCCAACGTGCGGTAGACCGTGGCCCGGTGAATCGAAGGCGCCTTGTGATGCACACGCCGGAGGATTTCCTCCGGGGTAGTGTGGCCATTGCCTTCACAAACCGCATCCAGGATGAGCTGCCTTTGGGGCGTGACGCGGAACCCCTGTTGGTGGAAAAGGCTCGGGTAGTCGCGGGCAAGATGGGTCATGCACATCCTCGTTACTGCGAATTGTCGCAACAACGCAGGCTGATTATAGCTGAGTACACGAAAAGCTGGCGCGGTGGATCCGGGTGAGGCTACCGCAGGGGGGCCTGTGTCGGGGTGTGCGCCGGGCATGGCCCATCGATTTGCCCACAGTTCTCCTGAGGTTTGCCGGCTAGAACCCAAAGGCGGGCGGTTAAGGATGCCTCTCGAGGTGGATCCAATCTGGGCCGCGCAGGGCCCAACCCGCCGGGATCCCCCTGACCGCAATGGGCTCGCTTAAGGATGCGCGGATGGCCTGGGCCGGAGAGGTTTTCGACCCCCCAAGAGTCCGAGGCTCCCTCCGTTTCGGAACATTTGAGAGAACCAGGCACAACTCCGGGGAGTGCGCCAAGGGACGGGGTGCGGGGGAAATGTTGCGGAGCGGCAGGGCTCAAGTCGGGGTCGCCGCTAAGTCCGGGCTTGCGGATACTTCAGGCCTGTGCCCGTGTTGAACAGGACCACCCGCTCCTGGCTCGAGATCCACCCGCTGCGGAGAAGATGCTGGAGGGCAGCCACCGTCGCTCCGCCCTCCGGGCATGCGCAGACGCCCTCCTTCTGGGCCAGTTCTTTCTGCCCGTGGAGAAGCTCCTCGTCACCGACGGCGACGGCCGTGCCATGCGAATCTCGGAGCGCGTGCAGCATCAGAGAATCGCCAAGAGGGGAAGGAACCCGCAGCCCGGCCGCGACGGTGCGGGCGTTCTCCCACGGGCGGGCAAACTCCTCCTCCGCTTCAAAGGCCCGGACAATTGGGGCGCAGCCCGCCGCCTGGACAGCCACCATTCTCGGCGGGAGGCCTTCTGCCCAGCCCAGCCCCTTCAGCTCCTCAAATGACTTCCACAGGCCGATGAGGCCCGTGCCTCCGCCCGTCGGATAGAGGATCACATCCGGCAGCTGCCAACCGAGCTGCTCGGCGATCTCAAACCCCATGGTCTTCTTTCCCTCGATCCGGTAGGGCTCCCGAAGGGTCGAGAGGGGGAACCAGCCGAACCGTCTGGCTTCCTCCTCGGCCTTTCGTCCGCATTCGGTGATCAAGCCAGCGACCAGATGGACGTCGGCGCCGTAGGCGCGACACTCCCACAAGAAAGGCTCGGGAACGTCGGACGGCATGAAAACATGAGCGCTCATTCCGGCCCGAGCGGCGTAGGCGGCCGCGGCGGACCCGGCGTTTCCGGCGGAAGGAACAGCCACCTGTCGCACGCCCAGTTCCTGGGCGCGAGACATTGCCACGCAGAGGCCTCGGGCCTTAAATGAGCCCGTCGGGTTGCGGCTCTCATCCTTGATGAAGAGAGACGTCATCCCCAGCTCGGGTCCAAGTCGGCAGGAGGGAATCAGCGGGGTGAAACCCTCCCCCAGGGACCGTACTTGGCTGGAGTCGCGCACCGGCAACAGCTCGTGATAGCGCCACAAGGTGGGCTGCCTGCCCGCCAAGTCTTCTCGCCGAACGCTGCGCCGCACCTCTTCCAAATGGTAGCGGGCCAGCAGCGGGCGTCCGCAACTCCTGCAAACCGACTGCAATTGATCTGCGGAACAGGTTCGGCCACAGTGGGAACACTCCAAGTGCGAAAGGCCGTTCATGGAGATCGGGCTGATTCTAGAGGCAGGCGCGGCAGGACCGCTGCCGGCCCAACCCAGGATGAGGAGGGTGCGACTACTTCACCGCCAGACTCGCCAGGGCGAGTTCGACACTCTTCTCCGGGGAAATGCCGATCTGAGCGTCCACAACCCGGCCGGCCTCATCCAGGATGAAATGGCTGCGGATGATCCCCATGTGCTTCTTTCCAGCGAAAGCCCTCGGGCCCCACGCTCCGTACGCCTCTGCGACCTTGTGGTCAGGATCCGAGAGCAGGTGAAAAGGAAGGTCAAAGTCCGTGCGGAACTTGGTGTGCGAAGAACTCCCATCCGGACTGACGCCGATAACGACCGCGTTGTGGCCCTGGAGCTCGGAATAGGCGTCCCGAAACCCGCAGGCCTGTTTGGTGCAACCCGGGGTGTTGTCCTTCGGATAGAAATAGAGGACGACCCGCTTTCCCAGGAAGTCCGAGAGCCTGACGATGCCCCCCAGGTCGCTGGCGAGAGCGAAGTCGGGAGCAGGCTGCCCGACCTTGACGTCTTTTTCACCCATGGAATTCCCTCCTTTGGTGTCTTGAACGGCCCGGCCCTTTCGTACCGCGAACGCTTGGCTCCGGGATCTGACGGGCCTGCGTTCTCCCAACGGTGTCTTGAGGTCGGCCTCAGGCGGGTCCCCCCCAGGCGCGCGCAAATTCCACCAGCGTGCGCACGCCAAACCCCGAGGCGCCTTTCGGGATAAAGCCATTAGCGGTCTCACGCAGAGCCATGCCGGCGATATCCATGTGGGCCCAGGGGTAGGAGGTGAACTCCCGCAAGAAGGCCGCGGAGGTACCCACCCCCGTGAGTCGACCGGCGCTGTTTCTGACATCCGCGACGGAGCTCTTGATCTTCTCGCGGTATTCCTCGTACAAGGGCAGTGGCCACAACTTCTCGCCGGCCAGCTCCCCCGCCGCGCGGAGCTTGGCCAGGAGCGGCTCATTGTTGCTGAAGATGCCGGCCGCCACATCCTGCCCCAGCGCGGTGACGCAGGCCGCTGTGAGTGTGGCCACGTCGACGACGGCAGCCGGCCGATACCGCGAGGCGTAGCTTAGAGCATCGGCCAGAATCAGCCGGCCCTCCGCGTCGGTGGATACCACCTCGATGGTCTTGCCGTTGAGGGCCTTGAGCAGGTCGCTGGGTTTGTAGGAGCTGCCGGAGGGCAAGTTCTCGCAAGCCGGAGCCAGCCCAACGGCGTGAATGGGCAAGTCGAGCTGAGCGATTGCCGTCATCGCGGCAATCACCGCGGCGGCACCAGCCATGTCGCTCTTCATCTGCTGCATGTCCAGGGCCGGCTTCAGGCTGATTCCCCCGCTGTCAAAGGTGATGCCCTTCCCGATGAACACCAGGGGCTGCCCTGCCCCCCGGCCATGCTCCAGAATGATCAGGGCGGGGGGTTCGCTGCTCCCGCGCGTGACCCCGAGCAGTGCCCCCATGCCTTCTGTTTCCATCTCTTTTCGGCCGAGGACTTGGGCCTGCAGGCCGAACTGCTCCGCCTGATGAAGAGCCGCGCCGGCCAGAATCTGCGGTGTCATCTGGTTGGCGGGTTCGTTGACCCAGTCGCGGGCGAGATTCGTCGCCCGGGCCAAGATCTCGCCTGTGCGAGCGGCCGAGGAATGCGATGGGCGCTGAAGGCCAGCGGACAGGAGAAGCTCGAGCGACTCCACCGGCGGGTGCTCCGCGATCGAGGTCCGGTGTTGATTGAATTCATAGAGGCCGAGGATCGCACCTTCTACCGTCGCCTGAACATAGTGCTCCGACGATTCCTTTCCGTGCGAGGGCAAGAACGGTGGCAAGGCAATCGAGGTCGCCCCCAGATCGTGGGCCCTGCGGCAGGCTGTTCCCGCGGCCTCTCGGCATCGATCCGGGTTGCAGTCGGTCTCCTTGCCCAGCCCAATGACGATGACGCGAGGCAACCCCAGGTCGTCAGGCGGGAAGAGAGGCACCGCCTCATTCGGCCCGCCGTGCACGAGGCCCTTCCGAATGAGCCTCTGGATTTCTCCGGCCAACCTGTGGTCCGCCTCCAGGCTCGGGCCAGCCAAGGGGGTGTCCTCGAACACGGGAACAATCAGTGCTTCGCAGCTTAGCGACGAGAGCGGTTGCGTGCTCAGCTGAAAGTTCATCCATGCCTCCGTTCCGTTGCTGAAGCAGGAGCCACGTCAGTTCAGGCCCGAGGGAGAGAAACCTCAGCCACGGGAAGCGGTCCGCGGCGCGGAGGATTGGGGATGCCTGTGAGGAGGGGCCATTTACCGTCGGTCCTGGCCCGATGGGCCCTGTTCATTTCAGGCTGGGTCGTTTCATCGGCTTGGGGCGCCGTAGAGAAAGGCAGTTCAGGCCCTCAAGAGGTCCGCCCTCGCTGAGTACTCCTCGGCCCGGGCTATGGGCAGAATGCAGGAGAGATCTCCTCAGGCATCATAACATGCAGGCCGGCTGCCCTTCTTGGAGCCAGTCTTCCCTAGGCGACCGGAAAGGGCCTGCGGACCCGAGGGCGAGGGGTGAGCCGGGAGAACGTCTGGGCTCACCTGGCCATGAAGTACAAGGCGGGCGTGCCCAGACCGCAGCACGCCCGCCTAGTGTTCAAGCGATCACTCTCAGCTATTCCCCTGCCGACCAGACCCATGAACCAAATCCGAGAGGCAAGCCCGCATCCCGACTTGGGCGGCCTGCTTACCCTTTCTCCCGAGGGTCCTCTTCCACTGGAATCTCAGCCAACCTCTGGTCGCTCGGATCGACGACCCTACCTGCGGCCACAAGCACGAGTGCTCCAAGGAGCGCACCCAGCAGCACCGTTAATCCCATGTTCCCTCCTCCGCCTGGGACTTCGCTTTATCCTCAGGGTAAACCAGTAAACACTGGACCAGTGGAATTCTACGACGGGTCGCCAGGTCCGGCCATTAGAAGGATGTGAGTTGCAAGTTCCATGGGGAACAAAGGCCAGAATGGGGAACCATTTGATCTTGAAGAAGTCATGAAATCACCGCCTGCAGGTCTCTTGGAGGATGCCCCTGCCGAACCCGAACCGCTAGCGGATCGAATCTGGAGCGCTCTCTCCAAGAAAAGGAAGGGCCAAGGGACGGACGCCAAGCTCCGGATCAGCGCTGCGGATGAAGATGGTATAGTCCTTCTCAAGACGTGTCGGGCCAACCTGGGCGGAAGCCCACAGGTCGGGCGAGGAGGGGAATCGGTGACGAGACACTTCAGCGTTGAGGAGGCCAACCGGGCGCTGACCCGGATCCAGCCGTGGATCAGGGAGATTCTCCAGATCCGAGACCGGATCATAGCCCGGCATCCCGAGGTATGGCCGGCTATCGAACGGTCGGCTGGCAATGGCGGCAGCACCGAGGCCAGTCGAATGGAGCCGGAATTCAGCCGCTTGGACCATCTCGTCCACCAGGTTCTTGCCACCGGGGCCCTGATCAAGGATATCAATAGGGGGCTTGTGGATTTCCCGGCCCTGCGCGAAGGCCGGGAGGTGTTCTTGTGCTGGTGCATTGGCGAGGATGACGTGCAGTTCTGGCATGAACGCCAAGAGGGTTTTGGGGGTCGGCAAAGGATCTAGCCCCACCTCTCCCCTCGCCTGGCGGGCCCCGGGGTCCTGAGGGTGGCCCCTTCTTGGCCCGGCCCAAGGTTTCTTCCGCAAACCGAGCAACGAACGGAGCGTCAGGCCATTGCCAGCCTGAGTCTCTCTCCTCTGGACATACACTTCACCCCGGTCGGCCACTCCTCATAGCAAAGGTCTTGGGCTTCATCCCCGGAAGTTGGAGAAACACGAACTTGGCCCTCCATGCTGGGTCGGATTGAAAGGTGCGCATTCCGGCGATGTCGAACAACTGATCCGGTGAATGCCGAGCAGCCGTTCCGGGCGATGGCGATCACTTGATCTGGTTCATGGTCGCCGCCCTGGCGACTTGTAGGGGGCGCTGGTGACACCATCATACCCTCAGGACGCTGGCAATCGCAACGGCGACGGTGGTTTGCGCATCGATTCTCCTTTCAGCTCCAGACGATAGGCGTTGTGGATCAGGCGATCAAGCAAGGCATCGGCCAGGGTGGGGTCTGGGATGCGGGCGTGCCAGTCTTCCACCGGGATCTGTGTCGCCACCAGAGTGGAGGCATGATCATAGCGGTCATCCAGGATCTCAAGCAGGTCTCGGGCCTGGGCCAGGGTGAGGGGATCGCGCAGCCAATCGTCGCAGATGAGCAGCCTCACCCGGGAGAGGCCCTTCAGGAGCTTGAGGAAGGAACCATCCGCATGCGAGAGCATGAGTTCGTGCAGGAGCCGCGAAGTGCGCTCGTACCGCACGGAGTAGTCCTGGCGGCAGGCAGCATGACCCAGCGCGCAAGCCAGGTAAGATTTGCCAGCGCCGGTCGGGCCGAGCACCAGGATGTTCAAGCAACGATGGATCCACTCGCCCTGGGCTAGCTCGAGGATCAGGTTGCGCGTGAGCCCGCGCCGCGGCGAGAAGTCCAGGTCTTCCAGGCTGGCTGGCAGGGCGAAGCGGGCCGCTTTGATCCGGCGGCGCAGGCTGTTGTCCTGGCGCCGCAGGCACTCGCGGTCGATCATCATCCCCAGGCGGTCTTCGAAGGAGAGTTCGGCATATTGGGGATTGCGCTGTTGCTCCTCCAAGGCGACCCGGAAAGCGGTCAGGCCTAACTGGCGCAGTTTGTCGAGCAGAGGTTGGCTCAACATGTCCGCCTCGGCCTAGTGGTAGTAGCCCTCGCCCCGGATCAGCGCATGCGGGGTGGGGACAAACGGCAGGACCGGCTCGTCTTTCACCTGGTCGAGGCGGGCCTCCAGAATGTTGCGCAGGCCTTTGTACGTGGCGATGCCAGCCGCCAAGCCCCGCCCGCAGGCGGCTTCCAGGCGCCCTTGGCCATAGCGGCTCCCCAGACGAAGGATGCCCAGGCAGGAACGAAAGGCCTGCTGCGGATGTTGGCGAGAAGCGAGCACGCCAGCCACGAGCCGCTGGGTGTTGGGCCCGGTGTCTTGCGCCCAGCGCAGGAAACGTTCTGGCGACCATTCCGCGTAGGCGCGGTGGGCCGCAGGCATGTGCTCGGGCAGGGTGGTGAAGTGACCGCGAAGCCGGGAACGGGGGTGGGAGGCCACCCGCCGGTGCTTGTGAAAGACCTCCAGTGTTGAGTCGGTGGCCCGCAAGTACACTTCCTGGTGGACCAGGCTGTAAGGCACGCTGTAGTAGTGATGGTCGAACTCCACATGGTAATCGAGGCTGACACGGGCTTTCTTCCAGATCGCCAGGCAATAGGGCGTCTCGGGCAAAGGTCGCAAGGCCGGCTGGTCCAAGGCTATAAACAATTGCCGTCGCGATTGGCCCAGATGACGCATCGGCCGGTCATTGAGTTCGTCCAGCAGCCGGCGAATGGCCCGGTTCAGATCCGCCAAACCGATGAAGGTCTGGTTGCGCAATCGGGCCAAGATCCACCGCTCCACCACTTGGACGCCGACTTCGACCTTGGCCTTGTCTCGGGGCCTACGAACCCGGGCGGGGATCACCACGGTTTGGTAGTGCTGCGCCAGGTCGCCGTAGGTGGGATTCAGGTCCGGCTCATACCGGCAAGGGCTGCATACACCGGCCTTGAGGTTATCCGGGATCAGGAGCGCCGGCACCCCACCGAAGAACGAGAAGGCCCGAACGTGTGCCCCGATCCAGTTGGGCAGGTCCTGGCGCCAGTGCGCTTCGGCATACGTGTAACTGCTCGCCCCGAGCACGGCCACGAACACCTGCGCCGGGCGGATCTCGCCCGTCTCCCCATCTACCACCGGCACCGTCTGGCCGGCGTAATCCACGAAGAGTTCCTCGCCCGCTTTGTGGCTCAGCCGCATCGAAGGATTGATCAACTTCGACCACTGACGATAGAGCTCACAATACTGGCTGTAGCCATAGCCCTCCGGGTGAGCCTCCCGGTATTCCACCCACAGCAACCGCAAGGTCACTCCCTTGCGTCTCAGTTCCATGTGGACCTGGGCCCAGTCCGGCAGCGGGATTGCCCCTCCCGCCTCACGAACGGGGGATGGGAAGAGCAGCCGGAAGACCTGATCTTCGTCCAGCTCCCCGGAAACGGGCCAGGTCAGGCCGGCCGCCGTAGCCCGCCGGGTATAGTCGCTCACTGTGCTGACGGCAATGCCGCAACTCCGGCTGATGTCCCGGTTGCTTAGCCCGCATGCCCACTTCAGCCGAAGGACTTCAAGGACCTTGCGCATGGACAATCTCTCCTGGGCCATCCTCTCCTCCTCGTCGGTGCCAAGGGAGAGGATGCCCGAATGATCCGAGATTATCCAGCGTCACCTACAACCCAGGCAGGGGTGACCGGCATGCTCCGGAATCGCTGATCGACATCCGCCGGAATCGGTGATCGACATGCTCCGGAATCGCTGATCAGCTTGGTCCGGAATCCGCATTCAAATGGCGAAGAAACGAGTTGGAGTAATAGGAGCGGGTATTGTAGGCGCCTCGGTGGGGTTCTACCTAAGCACCCATGACAACCTGGAAGTGACCATCTTCGAAAAAGGCTACATCGCCTCCGGAACAACGGCCAAGTCAGCGGGTACAGTCTGCCTCATGGACGATTCCCTCAGCCATGAATTTTGGCCAGTTCGGCTGCAGGGATTACAAACCTATGTCGACATGGAAAGAGAGGAACGGGGGTCTACAGGCTTCGACAACACGGGCACCTTGGTCGTAGCCACTGATCAAGATGTGGAGGAATCGCTTCAGATCGCTCTCCACAACACCATAGAGGCAGGATACCGGGCCGAGTACAGGAGAGACATGGAATGGATACACGGGATCATCCCTGACCTGAGTACGGAGGGGGTGGTCGGTGCGGCATTCACACCAGATGATGGGTACTTTGATCCGACGATGATAGCCAATACTTTCGTGAAGAAGGCCAAGGCAAGAGGCGCCACGGTCCTTGTCCAAACTCCTGTCGTCGGCTTCAACATTGTGGGTGGGCAGGTATTGGGCGTCGAGACAAATAAGGGCCGCTTTCCTCTCGATGTAGTCGTTGACGCATCTGGCCCGTGGTCACGCTTCGTGGGACGGCTGGCAGGTATCGAGCTGCCAATTGTGCACACCAAGGCGGAAGTCTTCGTCCTCCAGCCAAGGGTGGCACTAGGCTATCCCTTCCCAGTCCTGAAGTATCCCCGGTTCTATGCCAGACGCGAAGGAAGCAACGTATTCATTTGCAAGGCCCACTTGACCATGGATCTGTCAGATCCGAAGCACTCCGGACTGTTTGATCCGGACACGTTGCCCATGAGGGGGGGAACTGATCCGTACTTTCTGGACTTCTTGTTTGGCCAGCTTGGTCAGTACTACCCACGTCTACTTGACACAGGAATCGCAATGGAGTGGGTCGGCTACCGTGCAGAGACACCTGACTTCATGCCAATACTTGGGGAAACTCCCGTTGGGGGATACCTCCTCGCAGTAGGGTGTGGCGGCAACGGCGTGATTGAGGCCCCTTCCATAGGCATCAACTTGGCAAAGTACATTGCTATGGGGGAGAAACCCCCATTGGTGGAACGGCTTGGGCTGGACAGGTTCGAGGGGGAATCGGGAGGCACAGCGGGATCAGTAATAGCGTCAAATGCTTAGAAGACTGAGTGCAGGTGAGCGCGCGCGTTCGCCGCGACGGCGTGACAGCCGAACGATTGCGGATGAAGCCGAGGTTTGGGGTTGGTGGAGTTCAGCAGTACAAGAATGCGTTTCGGCGGTCGGGTTGAAAACGGTTTGGACACAATGTGATCGGGACAGAATTTGGAGGCGGGACCCGGGAGGTAGAAGTGAGAGTCTTGATTCTTAACCCTAACACATCGGAAGTCTTCACCTCCGCAATTCAGATGGCGGCAGACAAGTATAAGGCACCAGGAACGCAAGTGACCGCCATGAACCCTGCGAGCGGGCCCCGCTCGATCGAGAGCGTATATGACCAGCTCTTGAGTTGTCAACCATGCTTAGAGGTATTCATCAATTGCGCGCGAGACTACGACGGGTTCGTTGTTGCTTGCTTCGGGGATCATCCAGTCATCCAGGCTGCCCGCGAAATCACTTCGAAGCCGGTATTGGGAATGTTCGAAGCTTCGCTATACACCGCCTGCATGCTTGGATATCGTTTTAGCGTCGTTAACACCGGAGACCGCGCTCGAGACCCTCGATTGTGGGATGCTCTTCGTCGATATGGCGTGGCGCACCGTTGTGCATCCGATCGGCCCACTGGTATGACCGTGCTCGACCTTGAATCTGCGGGAGAGTCTAGCGTCCGGCAGCGAATTACGGATGAGGCACGACGGGCGGTTGAGGAAGATGGCGCGGACGTGATTATCCTCGGCTGCGCCGGTATGGTTGGGCTTGACAAGGAAGTCCAGAGCAAGGTTGGTGTCCCTGTCGTCGATGGGGTAGCCGCGGCGCTGAAGCTCATCGAAGCTCTAATAGGATATGGCGTCGAAACGAGCAAGGCAGGAGCTTATTCACTGCCTGAGGCAAAAGAGCTCCTCAACCTAGCTCCGGTATTCCGCAAGCCCTACGCTTGAGTGCATGCCGGATGAGCCGCGACTTGCTCCGCAAAGACAAGAGAGGAGGAGGCATGGAAGATTGAGCCCTGGGCTGCAGCATTGCGTGTGGGTTCGGATTTGCGCAAACCGCTCAACGATTTATCGATCACGATTGGAGACCACAAAGAAGAGGAGAGTGTGAGATGCGCAACCTGAAAGTCCTAATGTCGATATTGCTCTTGGGAGGCCTTTTGACTGGGGCTTGCGCCCCTGCGGCCACCACCCAAGCACCAGTAGCAACCCAGGCGCCCGCCTCCACGAGCGCACCCGCAGCAACCCAGGCGCCCGCCACCGCAGCAACCCAGGCGCCCGCCGCCGCGGTTGAGCCGATCAAGCTGGGAGCGGTCTACCCGCTTACAGGCTCAGTGGCGGTTAATGGACAAGCCATGGTTAAGGCGCACGAATTCGCGGTCAACCAGATCAATGCGGCTGGTGGCATCAAGTGTCTTGGAGGTGCGAAGTTGCAGATGGTCTACGGCGACCACCAGGGCAACATTGAGACTGGAAATGCAGAGACAGAACGTCTGATCACCTCGGAACATGTCATCGTCTTGATGGGACCCTATGACAGCGGCAACGCGCTGACGGGGACACAGATCGCCGAACGGTATCAAATCCCCTACCTTGTTTCGGTCGGCCTGGCATCGGACGTGACCAAGCGCGGGCTGCAGTATGCGTTCAAGACGGGTGGCGACATGGATGCCATGTCGCTTGACATGGTGAAGTACGCCTATTCTTTGGGTGCGAAGTCCGGTTTGGTCTGGTACCCCAACTTCACCTATGGCGAGCTCTATTCGAAATCGCTCTCCAGCGCAATGTCGGAGACAGGAATGCAGGAAGTGGGCAATCTCCGGTTCCAGGGAGGCGCATCAGACTACACGGATTTGATCCTAAAGACGAAGGCCGCAGATCCTGACGTCCTCTTCAATGTCTGCGACACCTCGGATTGCGTCTTGCAAACTCAACAAATGCAGGAACTCCACTATCTGCCGAAGGGGGGAATCATGATGAACGCCGGGAGCGTTACGGACCCGAGCTTCTTGAAGGCGCTTGGCAACAAGGGCGCAGAAGGGATCCTGATGACTGGACAGTGGTACCCAAGCCTCAATACGCCCGGCAACCAAGACACTATTGCTGCATACAAAAATGCGGAGGGAGTCGATCTCTCCAACGATGCCGCGATTACATATGCGACGACATGGATCGTAGCGGCTGCGCTGGAAAAATCGTGCTCTCGGGACCCCAAGCAATTGGACCTGGTCCTTCACACCTCCCGGTTTGACACGGGCCCATGGAACATCTTGTTCCCATATGTTGAGTTTGACTCGACGGGGATGAACGAGACTACCACTAACTACATAGCTCAATTCCAGAATGGTCAAACCGTGCCTGTATTTCCCAGCAAGTATGCAGCGGGCAAGGTCGAATGGCCAGCGCCTGCCTGGAGCGCTCGGTAAGAAGGCGCGCGAGTTTCTGGCAAGGAGGGGTGCCCTCGGGCACCCCTCCGTCGGGCTGGCAGGCGCTCATCTGGGGTTGCAGCACCGTGGCCTCTCCGATGACTTGGTGCAGAAGGATGGGGCTTCCCGAGTCGAAGTAGGCGGACAATGGACCCAATCGTCTATGGCCAGACGCTGATCAGCGGATTGTTTCTCGGCGGAATCTACGCCCTGATCGCAATGGGCTTGACCCTCATGTATGGCGTGATGGGAATAGTCAATTTCGCTCACGGCGAGTTCTTGACACTTGGTTGGTACATCTGTTTCTGGGCATTCACTCTAGATGGAATAGATCCATACATTGCACTGCCACTCGCAGCCGTCCTCATGTTTGTCGTTGGACTTGCCATCCAGGCGGTAGTAATACAGCCTGTGTTGAAGGCTCCTTTCTTGAACCAGATCCTATTGACACTCGGTCTTTCGACGGCCATAGTCGGAGCTGCGCAATTCTTCTGGGGGGCGCAACCGCGGACAATACTCGTTTCCTACGCGAGAGCGGGAATGATGATTGGGGGCGTCGTAGTCAGCTATCCTAGACTCGTCGCATTCATCGTTTCGGTGGTCGTTGCTGTACTGCTGTACTTGTTCCTCAACCGGACCAAGACTGGTAAGGCTATACGCGCGTGCGCACAGTCCCGTCCCGGTGCGCGCCTCATGGGGATCGACGTGCAGAGGATGTTCATGCTGACCACCGGCATCGGCGCGTCTTTGACCGGTATTGCCGGAGCCCTCCTCGGTCCTACGTATCCGTTCATGCCTACCACGGGCGGGAACTTCGGTTTCACTGCCTTTGTGATTGTCGTTCTTGGATCGATGGGTGACTTTATTGGGGCGTTTGTGGCGAGCATCATCATTGGGCTTGCAGAGGCGTTTGGAGGATTATGGCTTGGGGACGATGTGAAGCAGGTAGTTAGCATGGGAATATTCGTCCTGGTCTTATTGTTCAGACCCCAGGGGCTGTTCGGGAGAAAGACATGACGACTTCAACTCGGGCTGATTTCCCCAAATTGGACGCATCCCCTGCCCCGAGATTGAAAGCCTTCCTTCGAGACTGGGACAGTGTCGAGATGGTTGCCAGTCTCCTCATTGTTGGACTCTTTGGCTTATCTCCTCTGGTAATTAAGGTCCCCTACTATTTGAACATGATCATCTTGACAGCTCTCTTCGCATACTTCGGCTTAGCGTGGAACATTATAGGAGGCATTTCTGGGCAATTGCTGATCGGCTTCGCCTCCTTTGTGGGCGTCGGTGGGTTCGTCACGATGGTTCTCCTGATCCGCTTCAGCGTATCGCCCTGGATCGGGTTGCCCATCTCAGCAGCGAGTTCATGTCTCCTTGGAGCGTTTGTGGCTTTTCTGACCTTGCGCTATGGCCTGAAGGTCGACTATCTCGCCCTCTTTTCACTTGCCTTGATGATGATCCTCAAGATCATCGCTCAGGAACTGGATATCACCGGAAGGGCGTCTGGAATGTTCTTGTCATTCCAGAAAGATTCGCTCATCAACATGACGTTCGTCGGAAAAGTACCGTACCTTTACATAGCGACTGGGATGCTTCTCCTGGGAGTCGTTATTCAGTACGTGACATGTCGATCCAAGACCGGCAGATATCTTGTGGCAATCCGAGAGGACGAAGATGCTGCTGCGGCATTAGGCGTGGACACGGCTCGCTATAAAACTATAGCTCTCCTTCTTGGGTCCGCCATGGGTGGTCTTGGCGGAGGCTTCTATGCAATCTTCAGCACCTACCTCGACCCTGCATTGATCTTCGGCTTGGCTTTCAACGTATCGCTTCTGATCGCCCCGATTATTGGCGGGAAAGGCACCCTCATTGGACCGATTCTGGGCGCAATTCTGAACAAGCCGCTTTCCGAATGGATAGGTGGCACGGTAAGCGCCCAACGGCCCGGTGTGACGTTGGTAGTCTACGGAGTGATCCTAATGGTGTTTATCCTGTTCCTGCCGAATGGGATCGCTGGGTTGCTGCGTGTGCCGCATGAAAGGTTGAGGGTGCGCCTTCGAAGCACTGAGAGATTGAGGAACAATTGACGCCATGTCACTGCTGAAGATCGAGAAGATTTCAAAGTACTTCGGCGGCCTTGCAGCCGTGAAGGAACTCGACTTGGTTGTTGATGAAGGTGAAATCCTGGGGATGATAGGCCCCAATGGTGCAGGAAAGACGACTGCCTTCAACGTGATATCAGGGTTCTACAAGCCTGATAGTGGAAGGGTGATATTCGCAGACGAGGACATCACAGGACTACGACCTGATCAGATATGCAAGAAGGGAATCGCCAGGACCTTTCAAGTCGTGAAGCCCTTCGCGCAACTTCGGGTGTTGGACAATGTGATCGTCGGTGCCCTCAGCCGTACGTCCAATGTGAGCAGGGCGCGGAGTAAGGCCCAAGATGTATTGGCTTTCCTGCAAATGAGTGCGCTGGAGGATCAACTTGCTGGCAGCTTGCCCATTGCTTCTCGGAAGCGACTCGGGGTTGCCAAGGCATTGGCAACTGAACCCAAGGTTATCTTACTGGATGAAGCAATGTCAGGACTTCGGCCAACAGAATCGCAAGAGATGATAGAGCTGGTCCGAAGGATTCGCGAACGCGGCATTACTGTCTTGTTGGTTGAACATGTGATGAAAGTCATCATGTCCTTGGCAGACCGGATAATCGTCTTGCACCATGGGGAGAAGATTGCCGAGGGTCAGCCACAGAATATCGTCCAAGACAAGGCCGTGATCGACGCTTACCTCGGAGAGGTGAAAACCGATGCTTGACGTTTACGACGTGCAAGCATTTTACGGCGATGTGCAGGTCCTAAAGGGCATAACATTGCATGTCGGAAAGGGGGAATTGGTCGCCGTCATTGGGGCAAATGGAGCGGGAAAGACGACGCTTCTGAACACAGTCTCGGGCGTACTGAAGCCGCGCGGAGGGAAGATCACTTTCGATGGCACGCCGATCGGTGGCATGGCTGCCCACCGCATCGTCGGGATGGGGCTTGTCCAGGTTCCTGAGGGCAGGCTTCTCTTTCCCTTTATGACAGCGAGAGAAAACCTTGAGATGGGCGCTTATCTGTTGCCCGGTGACCAAGTGTTGGAGGAACGACTCGAATCGGTCTATGGCTTGTTTCCGATCCTGCGAGAACGCGAGAAGCAGATTGCTGGAACCCTGTCAGGCGGCGAGCAACAGATGTTGGCAATCGGAAGGGCCCTCATGACTTCACCAAGGATGATCATGTTCGATGAGCCTTCCCTTGGTTTGGCGCCAAAACTGGTGCAGAACGTCATTGAACAGGTTGTGTTCATCAACAAATCTCTCGGAGTGTCAATATTGCTTGTTGAGCAAAATGTCCGACAGTCATGTCTGATCTCTGATCGGGCCTACGTGCTTGAGAACGGGGGAATAGTGCTCGAGGGTACGGGAGCCGAACTATTGAATAGCGAGCATGTGCGAAGGGCATATCTCGGGCTTTAGGTCATCGACCATTGGGAATTGGTTGCGTTGATAGGCCATTGGGCCGCGCGGGGTGCGGCGATCACCACTGACATGCAACCAGATCTGGCGTTAGGGAATCTGACAGAAGGGAGGAATAGGCGTCCGCACAAACTGCTTACAACAACGAACCAAGGAGACAATTGCGATTGAAGAACCCACGCAAGGAGGATAAAATGAAGAGGAACAGCTCAAGAAGGCTCGCAGGCTTGATCGTTGTGGGCATGTTGCTTGCCAGTGCTTGTGCGCAGGCAGCAACACAAGCGCCTGCCCCAGTGGCCACAGAAGTGCCGGCAACGCAAGCACCTGCCCCGGCGGCCACAGAGGCACCGAGCGCGACCCAGGGCGCTGCACCGGCGGTCATAAAGATTGGAGGTCTATGGCCTCTGACTGGAACCGATGCTCTGAATGGCCAGAATCCGAAGACGACCCTCACCTATGCGGTGAAGGAAATCAACGATTCTGGCGGGATCCAGTGTTTGGGAGGCGCCAAGCTCGAAATGGCCTGGGGGGACAGCCAGAGCAGTTCTGAGATTGGCAACTCAGAGATGGAGCGATTGATCACTCAAGAACACGTCGTAGCCGTGCTCGGCTCCTACGAGAGTGCAGTCGTGCTCCCGGCATCAGAGATCTCTGAGAAGTATGGGGTCCCATACGTTGTACCCGACGCGATTGACACGCAGATCACAGCGCGGGGACTCAAGTACATCTTCATGACCATCCCGACGTTGGCACAGTGGACTTCAGATGAAGCCAAGTTCGTCGCAGCCCACGGTGCCAAGACAGGAGCCGTTACATCCTTCAACCAGCAGTTCGGTCAAGATGTGGAGAATGCCTGGAAGGCGGCCCTGCCAGCCAACGGAATGCAAGATCTGGTGACCAACACCTTCCCGTTCGGCGCAAGTGATGTATCTGATACTATCCTCGCTGTGAAGGCCGCGAATCCCGACGTGTGGTTCCTCGCAGCCAACACCCAAGACGCCATCCTCTTCGTCAAGCAGATGCAAGAGCTCCACTTCTATCCGAAGATGGGGATGGTGGTCCTGGGCGGTTTCGGGGATCCGAACTTCATCAAGGCTGTTGGTAATAAGGTAGCCGAGGGGATAATCTTGACCTCGGATTGGACTCCAATGATCAATCTCCCCGGAGTCGATGCAGTGTCCAAGGCCTTCGAGGCGGGAACTGGTGGTCTGCAACTCGTTGGGGGAATGGGCACGATCTATTCGTCGATGTGGCTGATCAAAGACGCATTGGAGAAGTCGTGCTCCACCGATCCGAAGGCACTTGCCAACGTACTTCATTCGGCTACCTTTACGCAAGGGAAGTGGAGCTTCGAGTGGCCCCAGGTCAGCTTTGCAGCCAATGGCCAGATGAACTTTGCCAGAACCGTGCTAATCCAGTATCAGAGTGGTAATCGGCCAGCGATATGGCCCGATGATCTGAAATTTCCGGGTGCGAATGTAATATGGCCAGTCCCGGGCTGGGACAAGAGGTAGCTGTAGGGTGTGCAACACTCGGAGTGTCTCCTCGAGAGGGACACTCCGAGTGTCCGCTTCGCGCAGGGAACGCGCGAAGCTAAAGGAACACGACCATGGGCATAGGAGCCGCAGTATGTATGTAGGCGTTCTCGCACAAACCCTGGTCAATGGCCTCTTCGCTGGAGGGGTACTTGCATTGGTTTCGATTGGGCTCACGATGATCTATGGAGTCATGATCATCATCAACTTTGCCCACGGTGAGTTCGTGATGTTAGGGATGTACCTGAGCTACTGGGCGTTCGTTCTCGGAGGCGTTGATCCCTACCTCTCGGTCTTCATGACTGCGATCATCATGTTTGCATTTGGTGCCCTGGTGCAACGCCTCTTGGTTCAACGTGTCATGGCGGCCCACATACTCAATCAAATTGTCCTTCTCCTCGGCCTGTCGATACTGCTCGTCGGCCTGGCACAATTCTTCTGGATGCCAGTGCCCCGTACGCTTCAGTTGCCGTACGCTACGGCAGGGGTTGAGGTTGCCGGGTTGATCCTGAACATTCCGCGAGGAGTAGCTTTCCTCGCATCATTGGTCATCGCCAGCGCGCTCTACGTTTTCCTCCAAAGAACAAGGGTTGGGAAGTCGATCCGTGCTTGCGCGGAGTCTAGGGAAGCAGCTCAACTTGTAGGAATCAACGTTAAGCGGGTCTATATGCTCACTTTCGGCATTGGGGCAGCTGTGACAGGCGTCGCCGGAGCACTCCTCGCGCCTTCCTATCCGATAACCCCGACTGTAGGTGCTACCTGGTCCGTGATCGCCTTTGTCGTGGTTGTACTTGGGACCATGGGCAATTTCATGGGGGCGTTTCTTGGAGGTTTGCTCATAGGGGTGGCGGAGGCTTTTGGCGGGCTCTTGTTGGGTGGTGACGTGAAGGAAGTGGTGAGCATGCTGATATTCATCCTGGTCCTGTTGCTCAAGCCCCAAGGCTTGTTTGGGAAGGCGGACTCATGACGGAGACCTTGAGCCCTCCTCCCAAGATCGGTCATAAGGCTTTCCTATGGCCTGGCTGGTTCTGGGACATCCTCTTGGACTGGGATCGGCTGCAAGTTGCCGGTAGCCTCCTTATCATTCTGGCCATGGCTGTGCTTCCAATCTTTGTGACCGCCTCTTACTACTTGGGGATCATTGTTCTTACGGCGCTCTATGCATATGTGGGTATCTCGTGGAACATTTCGACTGGGTTTGCCGGTCAGCTGCTCATCGCCCATGTCATTTTTGTGGGAGTTGGCGCTTACACTACTATTGTCCTATTGGACCGGTTTGGCATCTCGCCTTGGTTGGGGATACCGGCGGCCGGCCTTGTGTCCGGCGTGCTCGGCTTAGTAGTGTCCTACATTACACTTCGATACGGTCTCAAGGCGGACTATGCCGCATTGTTTACTATTGCATTGATGCTGGCAATGAGTCTTCTGTTCAACAAGTTCCAACTTGTCGGTGCCGCGGCGGGTCTGGGCGTTTCGTTTCATGGCGAGTCGCTCAAGATGATGACATTTGTTGCAAAGACGCCTTACCTATATATCGCGCTCGGGCTCCTCTCGGCTGCCGTCGCTGTTCAATACCTTGTCTACCGATCCAAGCTGGGAGCATACATGATCGCCATTCGGGAGAACGAGGCGGCGGCCTCCGCTCTCGGGGTGAACACGGCTCTATACAAGACCCTAGCCGTTCTAATCTCAACGGCGATGGGAGGAATTGGAGGTGGGTTTTACGTAGTCTACGTCACCTTCGTTCAGCCCGGGCAAGTCTTCAACCTCAGCTTTAACGTTGCGATCGTACTCGCGGGCCCAATCATTGGCGGGCTAGGCAGCTTGATTGGTCCGATCCTCGGCGCTGTGGTGAACAAGCCCATCGTCGAACTCCTCCGTGGCGCGCTCGCGGCTCAGCGCGGGGGCACCGATCTGATAGTGTACGGCCTGTTCTTGATTACGTTCATGCTGTTTGTCCCCAAAGGCATTGCTGGCCTGCTCTACGGTCCTTATGACAGCATGCGAAGAGCTCTTCAAAGGCGTGGTTAGCAGGAGCGAATCGTCTTGGAGCTTCTGAAAGTCGATGGGATAACCAAACGCTTCGGCGGTTTGGAGGCCGTCCGCGATCTCAGTGTGACTGTGGCCGCGGGTGAGATTGTTGGGATGATCGGGCCGAACGGGGCGGGCAAGACCACAGCGTTTAGTGTGATTTCAGGATTCCTAGTGCCCGACACTGGCAAGGTCTATCTTGAGGGCAAAGACATTACGGGGCTACGACCCGACCAGATCTGCGAATTGGGCTTGGCCCGGACCTTCCAAGTACCCCAACCTTTTCGTCAGATTAGTGTGCTCCAAAACGTCATGGTAGGGGCTTATTGCAGAACGAATTCGAGGGAAGAGGCCCGGGAAATGGCGATGGGAGTCCTCGGCCTTCTTGAGATGTCCTCATGGGCCGATCAAATGGCATCTTCGCTGCCAATTGCAGGCCTGAAGCGACTGGGAATCGCCAAGACCCTGGCAACGCAGCCGCGCCTGATCCTGCTTGATGAGACCATGGCTGGCCTACGGCCGATCGAGATGGACGAAACCATCCAATTAGTACGGAAGATCAATGGGGGGGGTGTTGCACTGTTGCTCGTTGAGCATGTGATGAAAGTGATCATGAGTCTTGCGCACCGGATCATCGTTCTGCATCATGGTGTCAAGATCGCAGAAGGAGCGCCTGCGGACGTGGTGAGAGATCCAGTTGTGATCGATGCCTACCTCGGGGAGGCGAGTACCCGTGCTGCGGACCGATAGCATCGACGTGTACTACGGCGCCGCCCAGGCGCTCAGGGCGGTTTCAATGCATGTTGACGAGGGGGAAATTGTGGCCGTTATCGGTGCCAATGGGGCAGGCAAGACTACCCTACTAAAAACGATTTCTGGAGTCCTTCGACCTCAAGCTGGGTCCATCCATTTTGCTGGGAGGCGCATAAGTGGTCTGGATCCTGACAGGATCGTCGCCGCGGGGATTGTCCAGGCGCCAGAGGGAAGGCTCCTCTTCGCGCATATGACGGTCTTGGAAAACTTGGAGATGGGGGCATATCTCATAAAAGAGAAACGACAGTTCGCGGATCGTCTGGATGCCGTCCACCGGCTTTTTCCGACGCTCAAGGAGCGGGCCAAGCAGGTAGCTGGAACGCTGTCCGGAGGCGAGCAGCAAATGCTAGCTATCGGCAGGGCGCTAATGTCCTCACCCAGGATGATCATGCTGGATGAGCCATCTCTAGGTCTCGCGCCCAAACTGGTTACTTCAATCTTCAACATGGTCCAGCAAATCAACAAGGAGCTTCGAGTAACGGTGCTGTTGGTCGAGCAGAACGTGCGTCTCTCGTGCGAGATTTCCAATCGGGCGTTTGTCCTTGAGAATGGAGCGATCGTTCTTGAAGGAACGGGGATGGAGATGCTTGCGAATGAGCATGTTCGTAGGGCATACATGGGTTTGTGAGTGTGTGGCTCCTGGTTGAATTCGTGGATTACGTAGCGCGGCCTAGCCCTGAAGAGGACAAAAAGGTGTCTCTTGGGACAGGCGGCAATGACCTGCAAGATGAGGACTTGTCGATGCTCGCGCCGACAATTACGGCCATGCCACAACTCCCGCACCTGTGTCGCTGAGCCACACAGCCACTTCTCGGCTGAGGGCAGGATCTAGCCCTCCACAAGGCAATATGCAAGCAGATTTGCTCTTGACGAATGCTTTGATCGCAACGGACTTCGCCGTTTTCCACGGCAGCTTGGCGGTGAAGGATGGGAGAGTCTGGCGCGTCCTAGAGGGGACGGATCGAGTATCCGCCTCCGAAACTATTGATGTTGGAGGCAAGTTAGTCCTGCCGGGAGTGGTTGACTCCCATGTACATTTCCACTTTGATGAGCCCGGCTATGAACTCATGGAGGGATACACGGCTGGGAGCTCTGCGGGTGCAGCTGGCGGCGTGACTACCTGCTTTGAGATGCCATTCAACCTTTCTGAACCTACGACTAGCGGTGCTCTCTTGGACCGGAAGCGCGACATCGTGAAGGGGCAATCAATCATTGACTACGGGCACTGGGGCTTGATAAAGAGGGGCAATCTGGACGCGCTCGATGAGCTGCATGCTCGGGGGGTAGTCGGACTAAAGGCGTTCATGATTGATGAAGGCGGTCTCGGGATCACCGAAGGCTATGAGTTGCTTGTGGCTTTCGAACGCGCCTCTCAGCTAGGAGAAATTGTTGCAGTCCATGCTGAGGACGAAAGCCTGACGAGGGGTCTCACGGCTCGCCTGAAGCGCGAGGGCAGGAGAGATCCAAAGGCATTTGCCGATGCCCGGCCGCCAGCTGCTGAGCTAATTGCAGCGCAGCGCGCAATCGTGACTGCCACGATCACGGCAGCGCGAACTCACATTCTTCATGTCAGCACTCCGCAGGTTGTCGATGCTGTTCATCAGGCTCGAGCTCAAGGGGTGGCTGTCACGTGCGAAACCTGTCCTCACTACCTCTGCCTTGACTTAGAGGACTTGGCTCGCTGGGGCCCCATTGCGGCTTGTACGCCGCCACTGCGGGCGAGGGGGATCGTTGAGGCACTTTGGAGCGAGGTTCTTCGAGGGCGGGTGGATCTGATTTGCTCAGACCATTGCTCTTGCCGAACGGAATTGAAGCAGGGAGCAGATGACGACATCTGGAAGGTGTGGGCCGGTATCACCGGAATCCAAACGACGTTGCCGGTACTCTTCACGGAAGGTGTGCATCGCCGCGGCCTGACTCTCGAGTCGCTCGTACGGATGACCTCGTTCAACCCTGCACGGCTCTATGGGGTCTACCCGAAGAAGGGGCACCTGATGCCTGGAGCCGATGCTGACGTCGTCGTCGTTGATCCGGAGCGGGAATGGACCCTCGCAGCTAATGGCCTTTTTTCTCGTCACAAACTGAGTCCATTCGTGGGAAGGACGTTTAGGGGAGCTGTCGATCAGACCTTTGTGCGCGGCAGGCTGGTTTACTCTCGGGGGGAAGTAGTCGGGCTGCCTGGGTATGGGGAACTAGTGACGCCCCGAACCGACCTTTCGAGTGCCAGAGAGTTTCAAGTGCCCCTATGACTAGGGCCATCGAAGGTAATGGAGCGACTCGCCCGTTCTGGGCTTTACCGCCCCTGGATAAGCGGCACAGGGGCACCGGCAAGACCACGATCCCCTCGCTTGATGCGGAGTGATGCTCATGTTGAACAGAGGACAGGATTTTGACACACCCCTGGGACCATTTCCCAAACAAGCCTCCATGGTGACAAGCCGGCTGGTTGTGCGCGATCGGTATGCGATCCTGCCCGCTGCGAATCTACCCAGGACGGCGATGCCATACTGGGAAAAGACCAATACCTATGTCTTTGCCAACCCGTCAATAGGGTATGCCGCCTCCTTCGCCGAGTATCTGCTCTATGTTGAACCCGGGGGGGGTACAGAAAGGGCCGAGGTTGAACAGGCAGTGGAGAGTTTCGTGTTTGTCTTGGATGGGGTGTTAACGGTTGACACGGAAGGCGAACAATACGTGCTTAGAAACGGGGGGTTCGCCTACTTGCCGGCTGACATCCCCTGGTCCGCTGGAAGCCTATCCAACGACATAGTGCGGCTTATTTGGATCCGTAAACTGTACCAACCCCTGGAGGGTCACGAACCCAATCGCATCGTCGGAAACGAGGCGGGGATATCCGAAGACGCGATCAGTGTTTACGAGGATTCGCTATGGAACAAGCACCTGATTCCGAGCGAGGACTTGGCATATGACATGAATGTCAATGTGATGGTGTTTAAGCCGGGGGCGGGGTTGGCTATGACGGAGGCGCACTACATGGAACATGGCCTCTATATGCTCTCTGGAAAGGGCCTGTACTTCCTCGGGGAAGAATGGCATGAGGTGCAGGCTGGGGATTTCATTTGGATGGGGCCATTTTGCCCTCAGTCGTTCTATGCAGGCGGGCTTGTGCAGTCGAGCTATCTACTCTTCAAGAACGTGAACCGTCAGTTCCTGCTGAATCCCAAGGCGAATCGTCGTGGAGCTGTTTGAAGACTGTCGTAAACGCATTGTCAATCCGATGCTCTGTACAAGGGGTACGGGACGGGCGCGATAGAGCTGCTGTTTTGCAGTGAATGGGAGGGAGAATCATGCGTGCTTCTGATATGACATGGCACGAGTACCGCGACCGAGTGAAGGAAAGTGTGATCTTCCTGCCAGTCGGATCGATGGAACAGCACGGGCCCCACCTCCCGTTGGGTACGGACACCCTGCTTGCCGGGCAGATGGCGGAATTGGCGGCGGAACGAGTGGGTGGGATCGTTCTGCCAACCATCCCGTTTGGGTACAAGTCCCAGCCGTCGAGCGGGGGGGGGCAGTTGTTCCCGGGGACGACCAGCATGAATGCGGACACCTTGGTGCACGTGGTCCTGGATGTGCTGCAGGAGACTTACCGGCACGGCGGCAGGAAGTTTGTCCTGTTCAACGGGCACTACGAAAACGTAATGTTCCTGACCGAGGCGGCAGACCTCTTTGTGAACAGCGTTGAGGGGGCACGGGTCTTGATGGTTGATTGGACAGCCCTTCTTACCGAAGAGATGGTCCAGGATCTGTTCGAAGGCACGGAATTCCCGGGGTGGGATGTCGAACATGCCGCGGTGACAGAGACGTCTCTGATGAAGTACTTCGCACCAGAGTTGGTACGGGAGAACAAGATCGTCGACGGTGGATTTGCGCGTAAGCCAGTCTATGCGGTCTTTCCCCCCGACCCCTCGAGCATTCCAAGCAGCGGGGTCCTCTACAAGGCAACTTTCGCCTCGAGGGAGAAAGGGGAAAGGCTGATTAAGAATGTGATCCCCCGCGTTGCCGAGGTTGTGCAGGAAGTATTCGGCTAGGACCCTGTTGCTTCGGTGTCTGCTATGGGCCAACAGAAGGCGTCGGTGCCAGACATCATGGAGGTGCTAGCGATCTGGAGTCCATGACTCCAATTAAGAACGTTGTTGGGTCCTTTTCGAGTGTGCAAAGGTAAACTCTCGGCAAACATGACCAACACAACCGCAGGGAGTTCCTCAAGCTCCTCTTGGGAAAATGCGCCGACAAAAGCGAGGAAGTATGCATTCGTTTGAAGGGAAGGACTTCATCTCTCTGAAAGGGGTTCCCCGCGCCGACATTGAGTTGATCTTCGAAGTCGCCTCACAGATGGAGGCGATCCTGAATGCCCGAAAGCGTACTGCCTTGCTTCACGACAAGCTGCTGGGGTTAATGTTCTTCCAGGTAAGCACAAGAACCCGAACTAGCTTTGAGAGTGCGATGCAGCGTCTGGGGGGTGGAGTGGTCGGATTCGTGGACCCTAAGACGACGCGGGCTGGGGACTACTACGCCGAGAGTCTCGAAGACACGGTGCGCATGATGGAGAACTACGCCGACGTCTTGGTAATCCGCCATCATCAGGATGGCGCGCCTGCTGCAGCGGCATCGGTGACCGATGTGCCGGTGATAAACGCCGGCGACGGGTATAACGAACATCCGACGCAAGCTTTGCTTGATCTGTATACGATGCATAGGGAGAAGGGGTACTTGGAGGGTCTGAAGGTTGGACTGGTTGGGGACCTGAACCTGCGTGGCACACACTCTCTGCCTCTTGGATTGGCGCGCTTTCAGGCGAAAGCATACTTCGTCGCACCGCAGGACGCGCGGATGCCAAAGCCCTGGCTGGATGAATTTGATCAGCTTGGCTTGGATTATGAGCAGGTGGACTCAATCGAGGAGGTTTTGCCGGACCTGGATGTCATCTACTTGGTGGGCACCAATCCGCCCTCTTACCATGTGGCACGGGAAGATGCAAGAGCTGACCGTCCGGAAACGGATAGCGCTTACAGGGTGGACCGGGAGAAACTTGCCCGTGCGAAATCGAACGTCATCATAATGCACCCCCTTCCACGCAAGGACGAAATCCCAACAGAGGTGGATAGCCACGCTGCTGCGCGCTATTTCGTGCAGGCGACTTACGGGGTAGCAATTCGCATGGCGTTGTTGGCGTTGCTGTTGGGCAAGGCGCCCTAGATGGGACAATGCTGGAGAGGCGCCCGGCCCAATCTGCAATCAATGGAAACAGACACCGAGTGCGGGAGGGACAAGATGGCAAAGACAACAGCTGTTCACAATTCGACTGGCAAGCTGAGGCGCGTCCTTTTAGGCAAACCTACCTACGTTGAAGTTCTCCCTCTAAGCGACGTGGCCCGCGACCTGCATGACAGCGGCGCAAAGCGGGATAGGTCAATTGGCCTAAGGCAACATGCCGAGTACGAAGATGTTTTCCGCCAGTTGGGCGTCGAGATCAGCTGGGTGAGATTGGACCCCAAACTCCCCTGGCAGTTGGGAACGCGCGACTTTGGCACCAACACCCCAAAAGGCTTCCTGATAGGCCGCTTTCGGTATGCCGAACGGAAGGGCGAGGAAGTCATGGCGAAACAATCCTTGGAGGAGCTTGGTGAGACTATCCTACCCAAGCAGGTCACGCGCGGTTGTCTAGAAGGGGGTGACTGCTTCTGGCTGGACGAGAAGACTCTCGTCATTGGCAATGGCAATCGAAGCACCTACTCAGGATTTGAGAACGCAAAGGAGATCTTGGGCGAATACGGCATTCGCGTGTTTGTGGTCGAGTTCCTCTCGAAATGGAACCATCTGGACATGATCTTTCAGCCAGTCGCTGAGAAACTGGCGATCGTGTGTGTAGATGCCGTGCCCGACTACTTCAGGGGTTTCCTGGATGCCATGAGATGGGAAACGATCAAGGCAACCGCGGACAACGCATGGAAGTGCGAAATCAATATGTTGGCCGTAGGCGACAATAAGGTCATTTCGTTCCGCGGCAACCGCCTGAACGAGGTGCTCAAGGCTCATGGCTTAACCGTGCTCGATCCGGAATTTGGTTTCTTTACAGCCTTCGGGAGTGGGCCCCATTGCGATTCGCATGAACTAGAGCGGGAACCCTAACACTGGTGCCCGCTACCCAAGGCGATGAACGCAGAGACAGAAAGTGGAAAACGGATCGTGAAGCGCAGTGCGCCCGACTGACAGCCTGCGGAATTGGCTAGGCGCGGCAATCTCCATTCGGAGAGAGGGCATGGGCCTCGGGAGCCGTCTGGAAGGTGGAACCTGGAGCAGGTGTGGCACCATGCACTCGCGCCGAAGTTGCGCTAGAAGAACAAATGGGAGAGTGAGATGATCACCGAGGGACTAAAGGGCCGGGATTTTATCTCGCTGCGGGACTTCTCAAAGCCAGAGATCGAAACGATGATTGAGGTCGGCCTCCACCTAAAAGCTGATAACGCGATGCGGAGGCGGCATGCGGACATCTTGGAGGGGAGGATACTGTTCATGATGTTCTTCAACGCGTCCCTTCGCACCCGCAATAGCTTTGAGGCTGGGATTTTCCAGCTTGGTGGGCATGCTCACTTTCTCGAACCTTCGTCCTCGCGGCGGCCGGCGCTTGAGGGGGAAGAGGTGCCCTACCAGACAGAACGAATCTCGGATGTCGCGCGTGTGCTTTCGCGAATGGGTGACGCCATTGCGATCCGGATCCTAGGGGATGCAGTTGGCTGGGAATATGACAGGAGCCTGAGAATCATCCGTGAGTTTGCTAAGTGGTCCGAAATACCTGTCATTAACATGGAGGACAATGTCTATCATCCTTGCCAAGGCATGGCAGACGCGATGACCTTGGTAGAGCGCTTCGGCCGAAACATGAACGGCCGGAAGCTGGGAGTGTCCTGGACCTACTCGCCGAGCACAAAGAAACCAATAGCGCCACATCATGATTTCATGTATGCGGCCAGCTACTTTGGTCCTGACATTGTTTTCAGTCACCCACCTGAATTGAGGATCGACCCCGACGTAGAGGCGGCCATAAAGGCCAACGTTGAGAGAAACGGCGGCTCCTATCGAGTGGCAGATAACATGGAGAGCGCATGCGAGAACGCCGACGTTGTCTACGCAAAGAACTATGTGTGCCTAGACCTGCTTCCGCCGGTGACGCCGAAGCCTCAGCAGGATGAGATGGCGAAGCTCTTCAGCAGGTATCGGGAGTGGATCGCGGATGCCAAGCATATGGGCCTGGCCAAGGACGAGGCTTTCTACATGCATTGCCTGCCTTGCGAACGTGGTTATGAAGTGACCGACGAAGTTCTCGACGGGAGGTGGGGAGAGACGGCGTTTGATGAGGCGGAGAACCGACTGCATGCTCAGAAAGGTGTAATGGCATGCATTATCCGTTAGGTGTCTGGTTTGCGGGTATTTGGGTGAGGCCAAAACTCCCGCGCCTGCTAGATAGCATTGTGGGGACGGAGACTGGAGAATAGGAATGGGCTCAGAATCCACATTCATCGGTGAGCTTGAGGTCAGCGCAGGCGTGGAGCCGACAGCCGACTTCGCGGACTTTGAAAACCTGACGAACGTAGCGCTCATCCGCAAGGTGGCCAGCGAATTCTCGGACCAGCTCGAGCTAATGCCGTACCAACGGGCTGGAGAGGACATGCAACTGGCTGTCAGTGTCTACCTTTCACCAAAGTCATCCCCCGGCAGGATTATCGCCGTTCTGGCAAGAAGGAGCTTCCCGCATTCGAAGCAAATGCTGATTGCCTTGGTTAAGGAAGCACGGGAGAGGCTCGACCTCTTGCGAAAGATCTCTAGCCGATTTGAGGAGGCGTCCCTCGGCTCGGCGCGAGAGAGCCTGGCGAAGGTCCTCTCCGAGCTTACTTCAGCATGAGCAGGACACGCAGCTCGACGCGTCCTTTGCGAACCGATCGCGACCCGCCGAGCCGGGGATTGCGATGCCCTCGTATCATGAGGGCGTGATCCGACCGTCAAGATGTGAAGGAGGTCAAAGGGACGCCGAACCGGCAAGAACAAGCTAGCATTACCGAGTTGGCTTCTTCTCTGCATCAAAGGGAATGGGGATGACGAAAGAGCTGACAGGAATCATAGCTCCGATTACTACACCTTTTGTGGATGATGAGGTGTCCCTTTCACATCTGCGTGAAAACGTCTTGCGTTACCGGACGACAAGGCTTGCTGGCTTGTTTGCGCTTGGGAGCAACGGCGAGTCCAAGAGCCTAACCGAAAAGGAAAAACTTGACGTCCTTGAAGTAGTCCTGAATGCGAAAGGCGAACACCAATCGGTCATTGCGGGAACCGGTTACGAGTCGACGAGGCAAACGATCTCGTTTTCAAAGGAAGCAGGGAAGCTCGGAGTAGATGGGGTCGCTATTCTCACTCCTTCGTACTTCCGCAAGCATCTCACCGAAGTCGCGCTCATTCGGTATTATCGCGACGTTGCTGACGCGACTCCGGTTCCAGTGTATGCATATAATGCCCCGAGCTTCACGGGAATCGCGCTAAGCAGCAGAATCATTACTGCGATCTCCGAGCATCCCAACATCATAGGGATTAAGGACTCGGCCGCTACAGAGATAAGCGACTATATGAGGGTGTGCCGAGCTGGGTTCCGAGTGTTTGCCGGGTCAATCGAACACCTTCTTACGGCCCTAGTCCTAGGAGCTACCGGTGGCGTCGTGTCGCTGGCGAACGCCTTGCCTGAAGACTGCCACGAATTGTTTACTGCAGTGATGGCGGGAGACCTAGTGAAGGCACGGAGCCTCCATTTCCGGTTGTGTCGACTCAACCGCACTGTGTCTGGGGCATTTGGCGTGGCGGGTGTCAAGTACGCTATGGATCTTAATGGGTTTCATGGCGGATTGCCGCGCCTGCCCCTGTTGCCATTGACCGACAGCGAAAAGGGGGCCCTTGCGGAAGGGCTGAGGGCATTCGCGGTCTCTGCAGTTCTTGCCGAATAGGCTTGCACATAGGCCCTCCTCTTTCATCGTGCACCGGGGTGTGGAAGCCATGGCTGGATGCTGGTCGACATCGTCGATAAGTGTGGGCTCATCCATGGCGTGATCAGACGGAAGGAACGCCATAAGAGCCGGATAATCCACCTCATTCTTGTTCAGGAATGGGACTGGCTGGACGTGCGTTTTGATGGCCCATGAATTCACTGGGCCCCAGGAATATCACATGGGCTTGCGAGCAAACTGCTTGCCCGAAGGGGGGGACGTGCGAGGAGACTGCCTTGGGGGATATCCTTGCAGTTGACGTGGGCACGACGACCTTCAAGGTCGGCATCTTCGGCGAAGACCTGACTCTCAAACGAGAGACAAGCCGGCACTACGACGTGCACCTCTATGACCGGGTCAAGGCAGACATCGATCCGGAGTTGTGGTGGCAAGCTCTTAAGGAATGCTGCCTCGAACTTTCAGGGGAATTATCTTCGATTGCGGTCGTCTCATTGTCGGTGACGACGCCGGGCTTGGTGCCAATGACAGCGAGCGGAGCGGCTCTCGGACCTGCAGTGCTGTTCCTCGATGGGCGCGCCCACCAAGAAGCGAAGGAGATTAACGAGATAGTTGGTGAGGACTTCTTCTTGCAGCAAACGTGCAATGTCCCCGTATCAGGAGGGTCTTCTCTCTGCTCGATTATGTGGATTCGCAAGCACCAACCAGATGTGTGGCGCCACACGGCCAAGTTTGGGCACTGCAATACCTACATGGTAAGGCGCATGACCGGGGCCTGGGCTGTGGATCCTTCTACCGTTTCCATAACGGGCATGTACAACTCGGCTCGCAACGATCTGACATGGAATGAGAGGGTGCTGGCGCTTGCTGAGATACCTCTCGAAATGCTCCCGCCGCTTGTCCATTCGCATTCTGCGGTAGAGACCCTTGTGCCAGGGGTCGCGCGTGAGTTGGGATTGCCTCACGGGGTTGCTGTACTTTGCGGGGGGAACGACGCAGTATTAGCCGCCCTGTCTTGCGGTGTCTCGGCATCGGGAGACATAAGTGCGGTTCACGGCACCTGTGACGTCACTTGTGTATGCGTTGAATTCCCGATTAGGTCTCGCAACTTCAATGTCCGCTGTCATGTAGTCCCAAATCGGTGGTTAGCATTCTTCGTTCTCAACACAGGCGGGAAGGCGCTGGAGTGGTTTCATTCTGTCTTTTGTCGCGAATTGGACGACGAGCAGTTCTTTGGGGATTACGTTCCCAACGTGCTGGGCTCTTTCTTGGAGAGGGACGATATCGATGAGGCCGAGAAGGACATACCAACGTACGTCCCCTATCTGCAGGGGTCTCGGTACAGCTTTATGATGGAGACCGCCGCCTTTGGGAATCTCACGCTGAATACCTCACGCGAACAGTTGCTGCTAGCTTTGGTCAGAGGCAACTTTGCCCGGGAAGACGATTTCCTGAAAGAAGTTGCCTCACTTGTGCCGCTGAAAAAGGAGGTGGTCACTTCGGGCGGCGCGGCACGGATCGGCAACTTCTTGCGTGCCAAACGGCGGTGGAGCGGCCACTTTGAACATCGTTTTCAAGAGCAATCATCGTTGAGAGGTGCTGCGATGCTAGGGAGCATGGCTTTGGGGGGAAGAGGGTTCTAGGAACAGTGACCGGAGCGAGTGTCACATCCCTGGTGGCAAGAGAGACAGTGTTGGTCAGCCCCGGGGAGGTCGCTCCTGAGCAGACGAGCGCCTTCTCTTGGAGGGCCGAGTTCGACGCTGGGAAATCTCCCTGAACCACCACGACCAAAGTCAAAGGGGAGGGGGTTCTTGGCTCCCGAATTGCAATCTTGAGAGCACTTCATGGCGAGGGAAAGTCCCTGATGTTCCTTGAGGCGCGGTGCTAGCCAACACTCGGAACGCTTCCCAATGGCTATCAATCCACAGAAAGCTGGCCGGATGAAAAGCCTCAACCCAGCTGCTGTGGCAATGCCACAATCAGGGATCCGGGCTATTCTGGACGAAGCGAGCAAATTGGAGGATGTGCTTCACCTGGAAATCGGCCAGCCCGACTTGCCCACGCCCGGACATATCATTGAGGCGGCTGAGCGCGCAGCCAGAAATGGGTACACAGGGTATACGCCGAATGCTGGATATTGGTCATTGAGGGAGGCATTTGCTGCTCGACTCTCCGATGAACAAGGTCTCAGTGTGGAACCAGAGCAAGTCGTGGTTTCCGTTGGTGCGATGGGCGCGCTCTTCTCAACACTATGTGCCCTCGTTGCGCCTGGCGATGAAATCCTTGTTCCCGATCCAGGATATCCGAATTACCAAATGCCGATCCACCTGTTGGGCGCGAAGGCTGTTCCATACCCTCTTGAGCTCTCTTCAGGCTACAGCCTCGTTCCGGCAATCATCGAGTCTTTGATTTCCAGACGGACAAAGGCAATAATCATCAACAGCCCATCCAACCCAACGGGCATGGTTGCGACGCCTGAGGCGCTCCGTGGAGTGGTCCAGATGGCGCAAGAACACCGACTATTCGTCATTTCCGATGAGGCCTATGACCACATCGTGTTTGAAGGCAGGCATGTGTGCGCGCTTCACTTCGACACCAGCGGTGGTGTTGTTTCTATCTTCTCCTGCTCGAAGACGTACAGCATGACTGGTTGGAGGGTCGGCTTTTCAGTGTCGACGCGCGGAATTGCGGTGCTCCTTACGAAGCTACAAGAGATGTTTGTCTCATGCGCACCCAGCGTTTCGCAGAAAGCTGCCGAGGCCGCCCTTGCAGGTCCACAGGATTGCGTAGGAGAAATGCTGGGCCACTACCGCCGCCGTCGGGATTCTGCCCTGGAGCTAGCTACGGCGTTGAACCTTGCGGTTGTGGTGCCGAACGGCGCCTTCTATATGATGATTGGTTTGCCTGAGTGGGCTGGCGGGGACTCGATGGGTTTTGCGAGGCACCTTCTCGCTGAGACTCACCTAGCCGTCGCGCCTGGGATCACATTCGGGATGAATGGTCAAGGCTTCATCCGAGTTTCTCTTTGCGCGAGCGAAGCATCAATCGCGGAGGGGTTGCGTCGCCTGGTTTCGTGCCAGCAACCCCCGTGAAGGGAGCGGGGAGGCGCACTGTGCGGGTGGCCCCGGGGCGGCGCCACTTTCGCGGGGATGGAGTGAAGAATGGAGGTAGGCAGAGGTTGTTCAGCGCGGAAATCGCGCCCATGCTCTCCCCTAAAGGGGTCCAAGTGTCTCGTGAGTGCCGAAGCGGTCGAAGGGCGACGCGTATGGTCCTGCAAAACACCTCTGGGCGCAAACCATCTCCTGGCAGGTTACACGACCGCACATCACGTGTGTCCCTTGACCACACACTAGCCTTTGAACGAGTCCTTACCGGGGAATAAACAAGATGTCAGAGCAGAAAGTAGCGGTCGTCGCGGTCGGGGGGAACTCGCTAATTAAGGACAGGAACCGGCAGACCATCCCGGATCAATACGCGGCCGCGGCCGAGTCGATGGGGCATATAGTTGATATGATCGAGACTGGCTGGAGCGTAGTCATAACTCACGGGAATGGCCCTCAAGTGGGTTTCATCCTCCGGCGTTCGGAGCTTGCCTCGCATGAACTCCATGCAGTGCCGCTTGACTACTGCGGGGCGGACACGCAGGGGGCAATCGGGCACATGTTTCAGCTTGCTCTTCATAACGAGTTCCGTAAGCGTGGTCTTCAGAAGCAGGTTGCGACGATAGTAACACACACCTTGGTCGATAGATCTGATCCGGCTTTTCGAACGCCGAGCAAACCGATCGGCTCGTTCATGGGAAAGGATGAAGCCCTAAGACATCAGGAGCGGGACAGGTGGTCTGTCGTGGAAGATGCCGGCCGGGGATGGCGTCGTGTTGTTCCTTCCCCTGTTCCAATACGAATTCTGCAGCAAGCTGCGATCGATGCGCTTGTGCACGCAGGGGTGATCGTAATTGCAGTCGGAGGAGGCGGAATCCCCGTTTGTGTGGATGAGAGTGGAGATCTCCTTGGAGTGGAAGCGGTCATCGATAAGGACTCAGCATCTGCGTTGCTGGCCTCGAACTTGAAGGCTGACCTATTCCTGATCTCAACAGCAGTTGAGAAGGTTGCGCTGAATTTCGGCAAGACTGGAGAGCGTTGGCTAGATCATATGTCTTTGTCCGACGCGAAACGATTCCTAAGCGAAGACCAATTCGCGAAAGGCAGTATGGAACCCAAGATTAAGGCAATCATCGGATTCCTGGAGGAGGGGGGAAAAGAGGCATTGATCACGAACCCAGAGAACATAGGGCGGGCCCTCTTGGGAAAAGCGGGAACGCTTGTGACTCAAGAATGAGAGGACTTGGGCTGGGGACTGTGGCATGGTACTCGAAGTCCAGCACTTGTCTTTCGACTCGAGATGACATTGGGGTGCTACTCTTCCCAGCGATCCGACCAGAGGGTCACTGTCGACAACGGAATGCACCATGGGGAAGACCATGTCAAGCCGTGGCCCGTGGGCTGCTTGGCGGCGCGTGGCTCCACAGGTGTGTGCCTGCGACCCATGGGCGTAATGCAGATCCTGAGAGGACTGTCCATTCACATCGGGCGCTGGCGATCGGAAAGGCCTCGGGACCAATGTGATGGTTGGCGTATTCTCCTGACCCGCGAACCACCGGAGGCGGATTGACCCGCATGTGGTGGTGCGGGACTTGTGATCGTGGCGGAGATCGTGACATCCGAGCAAACCGTGGACGATTTCGCCCAGAAGCAGCGCGTAGGGTTGCCGAGAGGCTCCCCAGTTGGAGTTGATTGCCACAGTTGATGAGTGGCGGGGAGCACGGGTCCAGCCCAAGTCGGTGGACCGTTTCTTTGAACTTAGGTTCGGTGATTGCATTGTGGAAACACTCCGTTTCAAACACAGCGACAGTGCAACGGCATTTGCTGAAACGGGCGGTGGCACATGGATGTACAAACCTGCTGGTCTTCTGCGACCGGGGGTAATGGTGTGTGTCGCAGGCGTTCAAGATTACTTGATCGTCTACCAGCCCAGAGGGCATGGTGCGAATGTGATGCCGTGCAAGGCGGTGATTCATTCCGCAGACGGCCCACCCATGCACGGGCTCGCAAGCCGGTGTTCACGAGGAACGAGCATTCTTGTCCGATCTAGGCTCGGCAAAGAGAATGCGAGGTTCTGGATGTTTATAAGACGCAAGCGATCGTAGAGGTAGGGAATGGCTCCGCGGCTCGGGATTGGATGTCAATCTTGCTCAGGCTAGATCATTATCTCCTGGTTCTTTATCGCGAGGGGTTTCTTGTGGGCTCCCCCAGATCTATGTCCCCCATCTCGAAGAAGCGCATCTGTCAACAGCGGGAAAGGCCTGATGTCGCCGGTTGGTCAGAATGAGAAATGTGGCTCTTTGCGGAGGGACAGACCCCGCGATCCGCGGCGAATTGCCAGTTGTCGTGATCAGTAATGTAATCTGTTTGTCGTCATACCAAATGGGACATTAAGGAGCTACATGATAAGATACACTTCTTGGCCCTAGTGTTGCAAAACTGGAGGCAGAATTGCCGAGAGGTAGGTGACCGCAGGAGCCACTGTTCGCACGATCAGCTATGTCACGCGCATCAAGTGCTCGGCGGAGGAGAAGGCTCGGATAGTCCTAGGGGTGCGGGGCTAGACTAGCATCGCCTCCTTGTACCAGCGGGAGGGGATCCGCTCGAACCTGTACTATCTATTGAGCAAGGAATTTCTGGAGGCGGGGAAGCAGAAGCTGGTTGGCGACACAGAGCACCAGGCCGATGGCTGACAGGTGAACGAGATGCGGGCTGAGCTTGAGCTTATGAAGGAACCGGTCGGCAAGATTTTGGTGGAGGACCGTGTACTTAAGAGGGCTTACTGCAAGGAACCGCCGTGGGACAAATAATGCGGTGCTCTGAGGCCGAGAAGCGAGGGATCATCGACTTGGTCGAGCGCCCCGCATGCCTGAGTGATCCATACATCCATTCGGCGTGCGGCACCCGGGGAGCGGTTCCGAGGCGCAGGCCGCAGGCGGCCGAACGGTCCAATCGCCCAACGTCGGTTCATCCCACCGATGGCCAGCAGCTGTCGATGAGCAGGGGAGGTGCAAGATGACGGTCTTTAACAACACTGGTGTTCTGCGCAAGGTCCTACTGTGCCCTCCGACCTTCTATGAGATTGTCCCGGTGAGTGACTTCTCGCGCACCGCGCTCGAGCGGGGCGACAAGGTCGATCACAAGAAGGCGCAGGCGCAGCACGACGAGCTGGCCGCGGCACTGAAAGATGCTCAGGTGGAGGTCACCTATGTCGAAGAACCCGATCCGACCCGCCACTGGGCTGTCTACGCCCGCGACTTTGCCGTGAATTCGCCCGAGGGCGTGGTCCTCTGCCGGTTCAAGTATGCGGAGCGGAAAGGGGAGGAAGTCCCTGGGGAGAAACAGTTGCGCAAGCTCGGTCTTAAGATCCGGGGGCGGATTGAGCGGGGCGCCTGGGAGGGGGGAGACAACCGGTATGTCGATGAAAAGCACCTCGCGACAGGACAGGGAGAGCGCAGCACGTGGCCGGGGATCTACAACGCCCAGAAGATCTTTGAGCCGCTGGGGATCCAGGTCCATGGGATCACGATTCCCACCAAATGGACCCACCTGGATGGCATCTTCGCCCCGGTTGCACGCGGCCTTGCCCTGGTCATCAAGAGTGAGGTCCCTGACTGGTTTATTGGCTTCCTGGAGGGCCGGGACTACAAGCTCATTGATGTACCGGCGGACAAGGTTGAGGGTACGCTTGCCCTCAACCTCCTGTGTCTCGGGCACGACAGGGTGCTTTCCTTCAAGACTAACCATTATGTCAATGAGATCATGCGATCGCTCGGACTTAATGTCTACACGCCCGACCTTACTGAGTTCGTCGATCGTGGAGGCGGGCCGCACTGTCTCACCTTTGAGCTCGAGCGCGATCGTGACTAGAAGCGGACCGGCTCGAAACGAAGCGTCCTCGCCGTCAACTCAACCCATGAGGAAACTATGTTGGCAGACCGCATGACTTGGAAGGAGTACCAGCAGGCTATCAAGCGGGCGACGATCGTCCTCCCGGTCGGTTCGCTTGAACAGCATGGGCCCCACCTGCCCCTCGGGACGGACGTGGTGATCCCTTTGATTATTGCAACCCGCGTCGCCGAGCGATTGAAGGCGATGGTCTTGCCGCCCATTGCATACGGATACAAATCGCAGCCGACCAGCGGCGGCGGCCAGATGTTCCCAGGGACGACGAGTCTGGAGGGAGACACGCTCGTTCACCTTGCACTGGATATCTTGCGGGAGACCTATCGGCATGGGGGAAGGCGCTTTCTCATCATCATAGGGCACTATGAGAACACGGCCTTCGTCGGCGAAGCGGTCGACGTGTTCCTGCGTGACAGTCCGGAGGCCAAGGTAGTCATCCTGGCTTGGTGGGATCTGATCTCACCCAAGCTAGTGGAGGAACTGTGGGCCGGGGTGGGATTCCCGGGCTGGGACACCGAGCACGCCTCCATCGCGGAAACCTCGCTGATGCTGTATCTTGCACCGGAACTCGTGCGGGCCGACAAGATCCTCGACGACCAGGCCGCCCGCAAGCCCAACTATCAGATCTTCCCACCGCCCAAGGATATCATCCCGAGATCAGGGGTCCTCTACAAGGCGACCTTTGCTTCTAGGGAGAAAGGTGAGAAGTTGGCCAGGGAAGCGGTCGACGCGATCGTGGAGATCGCCCTACGCGAGCTGAAGTGAGGAGGGCTGCGTGGCCCCCTGCTCGGTCCGGAATGGCAGGGAGAGGGACGAGAAGCTCTGCGGCAGGGCTGGCGGCCTTGCCCTGACGCAAGTCGGGCGCCGATCGGCCAGCCTCATCCCTCTTGTTGGGGATTGGCTGGGAGTCGGGACGAGTCACGAGGCGGGTGCGGAGGCGCTACGTGTTGATGAGGTAGCCCAACTGGCCTATGACCTTGGGAATGCCTACGAAGCCAGGTTCGGCGCCTGTTCACTGGCGACCTTGCTTGCATTCATGGATACCCTCGGGGAAAAGGCCCCGCAAGAATTCAGGACCGTCTTTGGTCTTGCGAGGGGGAGAAGATTCACAACAGGCTCTTCGGGAGAACTCAAGACCAGTGGGATCAGAGGGACTTCGAGAAGTTCCTCCGGCTCGGGGCCACGACGATAGGTGTTCCGCGGTGGCGGGCCGCCCAACGCAATTGGCGACCGAAATCCTCGCTTCCGGCCCGCGAGGCAGGATCGGATCGAGGAGAGCTGCCCAGGAAAAAAACGAGCAGGGGAGGAAGGTGGAGGTCTGCCGGATCCCCAAGAGGGCCTCAGGAGCGGTTTGCCTCGAGCGGTCTCAGAACGGGAGCCGATGGCCACGCCTAATACGTGCGAGGACTCGTTTATGGTCAGGCATTGTGCCATTCTGACAATCGGAGTGTAGCACTCATGGCCAGGAACACGGCAGTTCACAACTCGACCGGGAGAATCAAGAGAGTGTTTCTCGGGAAGCCCGAGTACCACGAGATAATCCCGGTTAGCGACGTGGCGCGCGACCTGCACGACCAGGGGGTAAAGCAGGACATGGCCACGAAGCTCCGGCAGCATGGCGAGATCGAGGATGTCTTCAAACAGCTAGGGGTGGATATTAGCTGGGTCCGGTTGACCCCAGACCGCCCGTGGCAGATGTTCACCCGGGACTTCGGAGTGAACACACCTGACGGCGTGCTCATGGGGCGCTTTCGCTACGCGGAGCGAAAAGGGGAGGAGATCTGGGCCAAGAAGACGCTGGAAGAACTGGGCGAGAAGCTGCTTCCCAAGGAGATCACCCGTGGCTGTGTGGAGGGCGGGGATTGCTTCTGGTTGGACGAGGATACCCTCGTGATCGGAAACGGCAACCGTAGCACGCACTCGGGTTTTGAGAATGCGAAAGAGATCCTGGCCGAGTACGGCAAACGTGTATTTGTCGTCGAGTTCCTCTCGAAGTGGAACCATCTCGACATGATCTTCCAGCCGGTGGCGGAGAAGTTGGCCGTGGTGTGCGAGGATGCGATTCCGGACTACTTCATCGGCATCCTGGACGCGCTCGACTGGGAGTTGATCCGCGTCTCCGGGGAGTACGCCAGGAGGTGCGAGATCAACTTGCTCGCGCTGGGTGAAAGTCGGGTGCTTTCTTTCAGCGGCAATCGTCTCAACGAGCAGCTGGAGGCGCATGGAATCGAGGTCTATGACCCGGAGTACAGCTGCTTCACCGCTCAGGGAGGAGGTCCTCACTGCTCAACGTTTGAGCTCGAGCGCGAGGCTTAAGACGAGGGAGCGTCGAGCCCACCCTTTTCAGCGGAAGATGGTCAGCAAGGGCGGAGGGAAGATGGGCAGATGCGAACCCCGTCTCCTCCGGTCTAAGCCTTGTGAGGCTCAATGTCATCCCGCAGTTTCAACGTCTCGCAGCATAATGTGAAAGGGCCTTGGCGCTTGAGCGGAAGTGCCCTGGTGAGAAGTCGGTTCGAGCTTCTTGAGAGGATCCCCGGCTCAAGTTGCGCGCCGCTAGCCATAGTGCAATCCATTGAAGCGCGGAAGCAAGACAAATCCCTCTTGGCGTGGCCAGGCTAGCTCGGATACGTTCCCCCATATTTCTCTGGATGCGGCCAGCGGCTCCACACTGCTGGCGCCAAGTCCGCTCGGGCGGGCGAACCCGTCGCAAGGCTGTGTGCACCGTTCGTTAGGTAGGCCATTTCCGAACGGTGTTGACAATCTACTTGTGGCTGTTGTTTCCGCATCTTGTGCCTGCGACTGGGGAGTTGAACTATCGGTCCCTAGAGCCGCCTAAACTTTGACACGCGCCGCATGTCGCCCTCGCAGTAGTAGATGCTGCCCTCATCATCTACGCATAGGTCATGTCCCCCGAACAACATGTCTCCTTCTCCTCCCTCCGTCCCCGTCCAGGAGGTGATGATAGTGCCATCGAGAGCCCATAGGCTGATCGATCCCCACCCTGGTCCCTTGGCTGGGTCATGGTAGGGGCCCAACTGCGCCACATACACAATGTCCTTGTGAATGCATATGCCGCTAGGATTCGTCATATCCCACTGCTCCAGGAAGCCCCCCTTGTCATCGAAAATCTGGATACGGTGATTCTCATCGTCGCAAACGAGGACGCGGCCATTCTTGTCTATCCAGATGTTATGGACCAGCGCAAACTCTCCTGGGCCCGTGCCTTGGCGTCCCCAGCATAGAAGCACCTTCCCATCCGGGCTGAACTTCCAAACCCGGTGAGCCCCATAGCCATCTGCGACAAAGATGTTGCCATTTGGAGCGATTGCAAGCGCTGCCGGCATATTGAATGGTTCACTGTGAACGTATTTCCCTTCCCAAGTGCAAGATGGTGACAGCTTTGTCCCAAGGGTTCGCAAAGGTTCGCCACCCGGCGTATACTCAGTGCATATGTGGTAATCTCTGTCGACAATCCAGACATTATCATTGGGCGCAATGTAAATCACATGCGGGACTGGTGAGAATAGCCCTTCGCCCCAGGAGGAAATGAAGTTGCCGTTCTTGTCCCAGATAGTCACTGGATGTTTGTCTTTTCGGCTCAGGACGTAGATTTCCCCTCCTGAGTTAACCGCCGCATCGCTCGGACACGCGAACTCCCAATACTTTGGCATTCTCGGCCAAGAGGGGACACGTTCATATCGAAACGTCCCAGATCCCACAGATGTCATTGGGTCCTCCTTGTAGTCAATATCTCTAGTAGCAACCCGGAACGGTTCTTGGGCGGAAAAGACTGCTGGATCGAATGCAATCTCACTGATGTGATGGTAGACGGGCCGGCGCGAGATTACCGTCGTGCGGGACCTGCCCTTCTCAGACTGGCCCTCCGTGATGCGGGAAGTTCCTTTGCCCAGCGGTTAATCCACTGGGGGTGGACTCCCTCATCCCAGGCGACCTCGCCTTGTCTCAGTCCTTGCGCTAGAACCGCGCCGCCTCGAAACGCCGTTGCTCCAGTGCTCCAAAATCATACTCCACTCCGCGCGGGTTTCCCATTCGTGCAGACCACGAAATCGGACCGTTGTCACTTTGTTTCGCAATTCTCAAGGGTCCCTCCGAGTCCCCTGGTCGAGCAGGTGTGCTCGCCGAAACCCCCGTCCGAGGTTTGGGGGACAACTGGCTCACTCAGCGCGCCGGTAGTCATGGTGCAATCCATTGAGGACAGGAACCGTGATGAGCCTTCCGCGCCTCGGCCAAGCTGGCTGAGGCCCGATCCCCTCAGGAATCTTCTGTCCAATCCCCTGGTGTGGCCGTGCGCGGTTGAAGTATTCTACATATTCCTTGATTACCCGATGAAGTTGCCTGTCCCCGACCACGAGCAGGTGATCGAGGCATTCTCTCCTCGCGCTCTCGAGGAATCGTTCGCAGATTGCGTTGGCCTTTGGAGCGCGGTAGGGTGTCTTCAGCCTGCCCTAAGGCCGCCAGGCCAGGGGACTTCAATGGAGCTTGCCTTAGCGACTCGGGCGAAATCGTCGCCGTACTTGCTGTCGCGGTCGCGGATGAGGAAACGTGGGGATAGGCCGTAGGGGGTTGCTTCCCGTAGCTGTTGTGCCACCCAGGCGTCGGTTGGATGGGAGGTGACGCCAAAATGAACAACTCGCCGCGAACCGAGTTCGATGATGAAGAAGGCATAGATGTGCCGGAAGAGCAAGTCGATGACTGGGAGAAAGTCACAGGCCCAGACGATCTGGGCGTGATTCCCGAGGAAAACTGACCAAGTCTGACCATGGGCGGGGTGGGGGCGAGCCAGGCGGACGCCCGCCCTGAGCCCGCGGGCCAGGGTACTTCTGGATTGTTGACCTGGGGAGGCGGATGCCGAGTTTCATGAGTTCGCCACGGATGCGCTCCCCCGGAACCCGCCTCCGGGGTTCCACGCCCCAGAGGCAGTTTTCCCTGGCCATCTGCTGGATTAGAGCGATGGTTTCCGATGCGAGCCGGGGGCGCCCACCCCGATTGCGGGACTTGAACCACCAGAACAGCCGGAAGCCTTGGCGATGCCAGCGGAGGAGGGTATCGGGCTGGAGGATGAGGAGGGCTTCCCTCCAAGTCCGGACGCGGCTGGCGAGGAGGACGAGCCGGAGGCGGTCGGTTGGGGTGAAGCGTGGCTTGCTGACTTGGCGATGGAGGAGGATGAGTTGCTGGCGGAGGAGGGCGTTCTCGGCAAGGAGTTGGGCCTTGCTGCGAGTGATGTCGAGGGCAGAGCCAAGGAGGACAGACTCGCGAGAAGGCCTGGGGAGATGGAGGCAAGCCAGCTCCAGAGATGCCAATGCGGAGCGGATGCGTTGGACAAACCGGTGGACTAAGGAAGACATGTAGAAAAGGCCCTCGACGGACAATCAAAACCCATCAGTGGATGATAGTACGGGTCCAATCGAGGGTTACTGTCGGGCGGATGGGGTTTTCGGCTAGGACAGGATTGAATCTCGAAGGCTGCGAATTGATCCCCAGAGAGACGGTCAGAATCCATGACAGGAGCATTGTGCAGGTCCAACCCGGCCCCATCTTCGGACGGATGGGGTTCTCGGCCAGGACAACTCCACCTCCATCAGAAACCTACGTCCTCCAGCCGACTGCCTTCGCCGGCCCTCAGGCTCCGGCGGGCCTTCTCGACCTGTTCCAGAAACCGCGGGTCATTCTCTAGACGGTACTCGAACCAGTCTTCCTCCGTCTTGAAGCCTCTCAGCACCCCCGCGGGCTTGCCATGGCGCGTGATGATGATCTCCTCGCCCTCGGCCTGCCGAAGGTATCGCGAGAGCTCATCCTTCACCTCGTTCAACGCTACTCGCTTCATCTCATTCACCCACCCTTTCCAGCCACTCGTCGACGCCTGACTTCGGAACGATAGCCAGCACTTCGACCAGGCCCTCCGAAACGTCATAGAACACCCGGATATCGGCGACCCGCAGCCGGTACTGCGGTCGAGACAACCCCCGAAGCCTCTTGATCCGGCTCTTGGAGATGGAGGTCGGCCTGTACCGAAGATGCTTCTCGAGGGCGGCCTTGACTTCTGCCCGGAGGTTCGCCGGCAGCCGGTGCAGGTCATCGGCCGCTTCCCGAGCCAGAACGATCTCGTATCGCATTCTGGCTACATTATAGCCATATTGGCCAGCCTGTCAACCTGCGGTTGCTGGCGACGATCCGCGCAACGGACTCAAGCTCAGGCGCCCGGCGGCGCGGGCAGAGCCCGACCCATTATCGCGCACGCCGCGGGCGCCGTTAGGAAATCGAGATAGCTCTGAATGCTAGAGTCAGTCGAAGAGATGGAGATCAGTGGGGTCATTTCCGTAAAGACTTGTCGGCGGTTGATCGCCCGCTTCTGGACCCTATGTGCCCCTTATGCATCAGGGGCGGATCACGGCGTGGGAGCCATGCGCCATGATCATGCGCTGCCCCCATGATCCGCCTTGGGCGACCTTGCTGACCCTTTGCGCCCTCTGGCATCCGCCATTGGAACTACTTGTCGCCCATTGCCGCTTCAAGTGTCCACCCATTGGCTCCTGGGCAAGGGCCATTCCTTCTGCAAGTGTACCTTCCTTCCGAACTCTCCTACAGCCTCCAGTTATCCACGGGGCTGGCCCTGCGGTGGGCTTGGGCGACATCGGATTGGGCGATCCGGGCGTACAGGCGGACGGTGTCAAGGCTGGAGTGGCCCAGGATCTGTTGTAGGGTGAATACGTCGCCGCCCGAACGCAGATACGTGATGGCAAAGGTATGGCGGAACTTGTGCGGATAGGCCTTGAAAACCCCGGCCTTCTCTCCAAGTCTGGTGAGCAGATGGCGAAGAATGGAGGGCCGCATCAACCGGCCACTGCTGGTGACGAACAGGGGGGCCTCTCCATCTTGCCCGTCATCGCGGCCGGCAAGGTATCGCCAAAGCGCCCGTCGGCTCGCCTTGCCCAGGTAAATGGTCCTGCCCTTCCCTCCCTTGGCGCCGCCCTGCAGGCCATGTCTGATCTCGACCCTGCCTGTCGCCAAGTCGACGTCCTCGATCTTCAAAGCACACAGCTCGGAAGCGCGTATCCCCGTGTCCAAGAGAACAAGGATCAGCGCGGTATCGCGGTTGGCTGAAGGGCGACGGGTGACGAAGGAGCGCCTGGTGGCGGACACTGTTGCACGGGTATAGGTGCAGGCTTTGAGCATTCTCGCGACTTCTTCTCGCGTCAGTGCGGGGATAGACGGCCTTGGCGGGTGGGGCGCGCGGACCTGCGCCATTGGGAAGGGGACCGCCAGTTCGCGCTCGGCCCAGTGGAAGAAGGACGACAGAGCGATCCACACGTTGCGGATCGTCTTGGCGGAAAGCGGGTGGGTCTTGCCCCCAAAGCGGTGAGGCTGGTAGTCGGTGCGCAACCAGGCCAGATAGGAGCTGATTTGAGGTCCGGTGACCTGGGAGATGTCCCGGTCGCCAGTGTGCTCAACCCACTTGGACAGGCATTCAAGATAGGAGTTGACGGTGCGGGGGCTCAGCCCCTCGGCTTGCTTGGTGATGGTGAAGCCGTTCAGGGCTTTGCTCAGGGGAAGGGGAAGTGGGCGGGAGGGGTGCGAGGCTGCGCTCGATGTGCACTGGCAATCTGACGAGCCCGATGATCTGCGGTTCATGCGAAAACCTCCTCTCTGAGGAGGATTTTCGCGATGAATCCCGCATTCCCGGCAAAGGAATCATGGCCCGGAGAGCTGCGGTCATGTGGCGAACCCGATGAGGCGCGGTTGATCCCATGTTCGCCTGAGGGCAGAGTTTTTCCGAACCGCAGTTCACCGGGCCAAGCAAAAACCGTAGCCTTGCGAGCTACGGTTCTTCCAAGGTAGCGGGGGGCGGACTCGAACCGCCGGCCTCCGGGTTATGAGCCCCAACCTGGGGGAGGGGGCCTCAAACAGGAAATCCGGCTGTTTGAGGGTGCCACCCGTGGTTCAGTATCCTCGAGCCCAACGAGGTTGATCCGTAGGTGTGAGCCCAAGAATACCTCTTGTGGAGTGTGCATGTCAACAGGCCCAGATTGAGTGATCTTGGTCTCTAAGTGGTCCATCAATGGCCGAAAGGGCTCTCGCGCATTGGACGAGGCAAACATTGAAAGTGACCGGTCCCATAGTGTGCCGGGGCCAAATTTGCGATCACTCGATCTGACTGCTTGGGCCTTGATTACGAGCTTGACCCCTTCGGTTCCTTGAGCAGCTGAAAGAATGCTTCCAAGACGCGCGGGTCAAAGTGCTTGCCCTTTTGCTCGCGGAGGTGTTCGAGCACCTTCTCCTCTGGCCATCCCGGACGATACGGTCTATCAGACCGGAGGGCGTCCCAAACGTCCACGATGGCGAAGGCCCGAGCGGAGAGGGGGATTTCCTCCCCTTTCAGCCCTCGTGGGTATCCCGTCCCATCCCACTTCTCATGGTGGCAGTAGGGGATGTCGAGCGCCGGCTTCAGATACGCGATAGGAGAGAGCATCTCATAGGCGTAAGTCGGGTGCTTGCGCATGAAGCCCCATTCCTCCTCGGTGAGGGGGCCGGGTTTGAGCAGGGTCGCGTCGGGGACGCCCATCTTTCCGATGTCGTGGAGGAGAGCTCCGCGACGGACATGAATCAGGGTCTCTTCCTCTACTCCCAAGGCGCGTGCGAGACTCTCGGCCATTTCGGTCACTCGCTGGGTATGACCCTCCGTTTCCTTATCGCGCAGGTCGAGGGCCCGGGACCAGCCCTCGATGGTGGCGTCGTAGGCCAGGGTCAGGTCAAGGTTGGACCGCTGCAAGTCCGTGAACAACTCTGCAGCGTCAATGGCCAAGGCCGCCTGGCCTGCCAGGTTATCCAGGAACTCTTCCCATTCGCGGTCCGGCTCCAACGGCGAGCGGTGAAAGATCTCCAGCACGCCCTTGACCCTGCCCTTGGCGATGAGCGGCATGCCGTAGTAGGCGGCAAAGCCTTCCGCCTCGAGGAGGGGAGCACGCCGCAGGCCATCCGGGGCGTCGCTGAGGGCTGGGATACGGACAGGGCTTCTCCTCAGCGCGGCTTGCCCCGCATAGCCTTCGCCCAGGCGCAGGCGGGTGTGCTTGAGAGCCTCAGTGCGGAATCCGCGGGCCGCCGCGTGCTCCAGCATCTGGGAGTGCGGGTTGAGCAGGAGAACATCGGCCGCATCGACCTTGAGCTGGGTTGTGACCTGATCGAGGAGAACGTTGAGGGTAAGCCTCAGGTCGAGGCTGGCGGCGATGGTCGTGTCGATGGTGCGCAGGGATTCGAGTCGGACGAGCTGCCTCTCGAGTTGCTCCTGCCCCTGGCGACGGGCTTGGCGCGTGCGGAGTGACTCGATCCCATATCCCAGGTCGTTGGCGAGCTGGGTGAGCAACTGGACCTCTTCTGCAGTGAAGGCATTCGGTTCAGCCGCATAGATACTGATGGCGCCCAAGGGCTGCGTGTTCTCTGACCCGAAAGGCAATGCAATTGAGGAGGCGAAGCCTCGCTTCGTGGCCTGCTCCCGCCACGGAGTAAAATCCGAATCGGTCGAAAAATCATTGGCGATCACCGGTCTGCCGGTGCGGATCGCGGTGCCAGTCGGGCCTCGACCCCGTTCCGTGTCTGCCCACGTAATCTGCACAGTTTCGAGGTATTCCTGTTCGTATCCTGCCTGAGCAACCGGGCGGACCGTTTTTTGGTCGTCCTGTTCGGCGAGTCCCACCCAGGCTAGGCGATATCCACCCTGTTCTACCAGGATGCGGCAGACGCTCTCGAACAGGGACGACTCGTCCGAAGCACGAACCAGCGCCTCGTTGCTCAGGCTGAGCGTGCGGAGGGCCCGGTTCACCCCATATAGCTCCTCTTCTGCCCGCTTGCGATCGGTCACATCCGCGAAGAAGCCCACGAGCCATCTCCGCCCATGACTGATGGTGGTAGCGCCGCCGATATCGGCATAGAACACGGTGCCGTCTTTCCGCAGGCATGGAATCGCAGCCTGCAACGATTGGCCTTCTCGTGTCATGGTCTCCATGCCTGAAATGACATGGTCCAGTGCGTCCTTTGGGTGAAGGTCCGCAAGACCCAACTGCAGCAACTCCGCCGCTGAATATCCGAGCATCCGGCACATGGATGGATTGGCATCTACAAACCGTTTCGTTTCAACGTCCGTTGCCAGTATGCCATGCGTGCTTCCTTCAAAAAGCACCCTGTACTTTTCTTCCGACTCCCTCAGCGCCTCCTCCGCCTGCTTACGCTCAGTGACATCAATCATCGAGAGGAGGATCTTGTCCAGAGTATCTTCATGGCCCGGGGCAGCAGACCAGCGCGTGTTGACCACCCGCTGAACCCCGGACAGCGTATAGTTGGTCCCTTGCCACTCAAATTCAGTTTTGCCTTCCACAATGTTTACCAATTCTTCCTGCAAACCTTCATGGTATTCACCCAGGATCAAGGTCAGATTATTCATGATTTCCGTTTTACTCTTAGCCCCGAACAATTTCATGGTCGCCTGGTTCACATCCACGACCTTGATCTGTTTCATACAATTCATAACCTGCTCCGGGTGACTTATAAAATAGCCCCGGAAATCCGCGATACCCTGCTTGCGCAGGTCTTCAACACTCTGCTTCACCGCCGAGAAATCTTCCTCCCAGAGCGATACCGGCGAGTCCTCAAACAGGCTGCGATAACGCTCCTCGCTATCGCGCAGTGCATCTTCCTGGCGCTTTTTTTCGAGTACAGCATGGATAGCGAGCGGCAGGCGCCGGATATGCTCGGGTTTCTTGATCACATAATCAGCCGCTCCGCCCTTCATGGCTTCCACGGCGGTCTGTTCGGATCCGGTGCCGGTTACGATGACGACGGGCAGATTCGGGTCCTTGGCATGAACCGCTTCAAGAACCTGCAAGCCCTCGAAACCGAGGATGTTGAAGTCGCTCAGGACAAGATCAAATTCCCCGTTCGCGAGAGCAGACTCAAAGTCGGCGCGTGAGGCGGTTTCCGTCACCTGGAATTCGCCAGGTTCGATTCCCAGCGCGTCGCGCACCAGTTCGCGGTCAAGCTGATAATCGTCCACATAGAGAACACGAATGGGCTGATTCATAAGGCATTCTCCGGCGGGCCGACATTCAACGTCAGCCAGTATCCACTAATTTGCCGAATCACACCCAGAAAGCCGTCGAAGGAAACGGGTTTGACAAGGTAGCTGTTCGCACCGATGTCATAGGAAAGCGCACGGTCGCCCTCTTCTTTCGAGGAGGTCAGGATCACGACGGGCAAGCGTTTAAGGAACGGTGTGGATTTGATCTGACGCAGGACTTCAAAGCCATCCACACCGGGCAGTTTGAGATCAAGGAGAACGAGATTGGGGAAAGGGTAGGTTACGCGGTCAGCATACTGAGCGCGCCCGAAAACATAGTCGAGCGCCTCCTGACCGTTTTTGGCAACTTGAATTGTGTTTTTGAGCCGCGCCTCCTTGAAGGCGTCGAGGGTCAACTCAATGTCCATGCGCTTGTCTTCCACCAGAAGGATGTGAGCGGGTTTTTCCATGGTGTTACGCCTTTGGCAATCGGACGAAGAACGTGCTACCTTCCCCAACTTTTGATTCAAGCCACACGCTTCCGCCAAGCAATTCAACGGACTTTTTCACGTTCGCCAACCCAATGCCCGTTCCCGGATACTCGTCTTCGCTGTGCAGGCGCTGGAACATAATGAAAATCTTATCCTGGTATTCAGCGGGAATGCCAATGCCATTGTCGCTGACTTGAACGATGACTTGATCGTCTTCGATTTGCCAGGTGATCGCCACCATCGGCGGCAGGTCCGGTTTGTGGAAGGTGATGGCATTCTCCAATAGGTTGGTGAAGATCTGATTTAGCAGGGTCTGGTCGCTAATGATGGAAGGCAACCCCTCTGCGATTTCAATTGCGCCATGGATTTCTTCCAGACGGCTTTGCATGTTTTTGCGAATCTCGATCATCAAACTGGCGAGTGGAACAGGCGCATGGCGAACGCCTTCTCGTCCTAGACGAGAATAGGTAAGCAGGTCATCGATCAAATGCCCCATCTGCTCGCTGGCTTGGACGATGTTGTCCACGTAATGTTGACCTTCCTCGCCCAGCTCTGCGCGATGGCGGCGGGAGATGATGGATGCAAATCCGTTGATCGCGCGCAAAGGCGCGCGCAGGTCGTGTGAAACAGAGTACGAAAAGGATTCAAGATCTTTGTTGGCGGCAGTGAGACGCGCGGTGCGTTCCTTGACACGCTGTTCGAGTTGGGCGTTGAGTTTGCGGATTTCCTCCTCGGCACGTTTGCGGTCGGTGATGTCGTGCACGGCCCCAATGAGACGGGTACAGTTTCCGTTGGCATCGAGAATCGGGGCGACGGAAGCCTCTCCGTACTTTTTACCGGCCGGGTTGACTGAAACTTCTTCCCAGCCAACCGCCTTTTTTGTACGGATGGCTTCTTTGTAGTTGCCAAGAGCCAAAGCGAGAGCAGGTTCTGGAATAACTTCTTGAACCAGCTTGCCGACAATTCGGTCTTCCGTTAAGCCGGTCGCATTTAGAAACGCTAGATTGACCGAGATGAAGCGAAAACGATCACCCGGTTCAACCGCCAAATAGAATAGAACGTCCGAAATGCTTGCATACATTTGGGAGAGTTGGCGTTCACTGGCTTGCAGCGCCGCCTCCGCCCGCTTGCGCTTGGTGATATCGGTGATCGTGCCAATATAGCCGACCATCTGATTCTCGGAATTCATTTCGGGAACCGCCTGTCCCATCACCCAGGCAATCGCCCCATCTGGGTGCACGAAACGATAATCGGAAAAAGATGCTCTATTTAGTTGGGTCGACTCCTGCCAACCTTTGCTTAGATCTTCCTTATCATCGGGGTGAACAGCGTCGAGCCATCCATCTCCCAGTGCACGATCAAAAGATAACCCGGAAATATCGCACCATTTTGGGTTAACATAGGTAGTAGCGCCATTTGGGTCGGTACGAAAGATCCCAACGGGAGAAATTCTGGCGAGGGTTTGAAAACGTTCTTCGCTTTCACGCAACAATAGTTCAGCCCGCTGTCGCAGTTCGTCCTCCTCGGTGAATTCCAGAGCGAAGGCAATGTCTGCGGCCATTTCGTCAAGGAGTTTGAGCTCGTCGTCATCGAAAACATCGGGTTCGGGGGAGTACAGGTTGAGCGTGCCGCGCACCTCGCCCGCAACGATGAGCGGAAATGCGGCCAAAGTGCGGTATCCCAACTGCAGGGCGTCGGCGCGCCACGGAATCATGCGTGGGTCCTCTTCAATATCATTCACTACAACATGCTCGCCAGCGCGCAGGGCGGTGGCAATGGGTCCGCGCCCATGTTCGTTATCGTCCAACGTGATGTTTAGTTTTTCCAGATAACCATCGGTCTTGCCCGCGTGTGCAACAGGCTTCACCTGCTTCGTCTGCGGGTCGAGCAGGCCGATCCACGCCATAAGGAAGCCGCCCTTGTCCACGGCGATACGGCAGGCAACATCGAACAAAGCCTGCGGCTCGCGTACGCGTACGATAGTCTGATTGATGTCGCTCAACAATGCATAGGTGCGATTGAGTCTGTGAAGACGCGCTTCCGCCCGCCTGCCCTCGGTGATGTCTTCACCGATGCTGGTGGCGCCAATCGGATTACCCTGAGGATCTCGCAGGATCGTGTTGCTAAAACGGATGAATCGCTGCTTCCCGCTTTTCGTGCGGATCGGCTTTTCAAAGTGTGCGGCGATCTCACCGTGTTGTAAGTTCTGCAAGAATGCTTCATTGACGTCCGCGCGAACATCTGGCACGAACTGCGTGAACCAATCGCATCCCAACACTTCGTCGCTTGTGTAGCCGGTGACCTGTAAAAGGAATTCGTTGCAAAAAGTGACGCGTCCTTCCTGGTCGAGCAAGACCGCGATGAGTTGCATATTCTCCAGCATCTCGCGGAACCGCTGTTCGGATTCTTGCAGGCTGAGTTCAGCGCGCTTGCGCGCGGTGATGTTGTCGAATACGGCTGTGAAGTACCCTTTTTGGGTACTGTACACAGAAAAAGAGAACCGAATTCCCAAAGACTTTACATACATCTCGAATTGTTCCGGCTGGCCAGTTGAAGCTACCCTGCCATAGGTCTCGAATAACGCCGGATCAGATTCTTTTATCCCAGGGATAACTTCGGTTCCCTTTTTGCCGATAACGTTCTTCAACCCCATCAATCTCTCAAATGCCGGGTTGACAGCCAGGTAAAGGAAGTCTTGGGGCTGTCCTTGCTGATAAAGCATCTGGCAATAGGAAAATCCAGCCAGCATGTTCTCGAACAATGAACGATAGCGTGCCTCGCTCTCCTGAAGCAGATGTCCGATAGGCACTCGCTCAGTAATATCGCGGACATTGCACTGGATGACCTTCTGGTTTCCCACCCGGTAGGCGTTGCTGACAAGTTCCACATGGCAGCGATTACCATCCTTGGTTACGAGCGGTAGATCCTCGTAATGGACATATCCTTTCCTCTGAAATTCACGAAAGGCATCATGGCTGGTAAGAACGTCTTTGAATGGGCCGATTTCCCAGAGTTTTTTACCTGTCAGCTCCCGGCGAGAATAGCCAAGCAATTTTCCGATGTACGGGTTAGTATCGGTGATTTCCCCCGTCTGAGCCTCTAACAGAATGATGCCGTCTTGCGCGGTTTCAAATAGCCGCCGGAATTTCTCTTCGGGGGCGCGCAAGGCTGCTTCTGCCGACCCGCGGCCGTACGTTCTTGGTTCGGGTGATGCTCCAACGTGTCTCACTCTGGTGGTATGAACGCTCGGCTTCTTCTTTCTCGCTCCTCGATCGGGTGGGGTTTTCGTCATTCTTTTCATGAACACCTCGGGTTTTTCACACATTAATGGCCCAGGTCAACCCGCGAGCATATGCTCAAAACACCGCTAAACAAACAGCGCCTTATGTCGCCAACACAAGAAGGTGCCCGTGACAGGGTAAGCGAGGTTGATCGACGGAACGCCCGTCGCCCGGTAGGTTTGATAGGTGCCGATGCCAAAGTCCCTCATCTGCAAGGTCTGTTGGAAGGACTGTCGATCTGCAATGTTGATCTGGCCGGTCAGCGGAATATCGCTGGAGACCACGTAGGCAACGAGGTCCGTGACGCCGAGATTGGCGATGGAGAGGAAAGGGGGCTCCGGGAGGGCCAAAAGCTAGCTGCATATGCTCGGGGTGGCCTCCTGGATTTGCGGCAAGAGCGGGAGGGTTCTGAGCAACCCCTTCGCGTGTGCGATGAGGAGCTGCTGGTTATATGAGGCGATGTTGGCAACCCTCAGCGCCTCAGCCGAGCCATCTAGCGCGGCAAGGCGCCGCTGGTCGATTCCGGTGTAAAGGATGAGGGCCAGTGGGGGGAGAACCAGCAGGATCAGACGCGCGCGCAGGATGGAGAACCGCGTCCGGAGCATATTCCCTCCGTTGCTTGGGCGGGGAATGGGCTCTTAGCGCATGATCACTTTACACCCTTCTTTGCCTGACAATCTAGGACCAATGCGGTACGGTTTCTGTGTCGGGGGTCACGATGCAAGCCGTCCGTTTGAGGCCGAGATTGAGGCTCCGTTCCCTGCAAACGGCATCATCAGCCCGTTCGATGATCAGCGGAGGCCGGAAATCCGAGGGGCGTCAACTCGAGCATTATTCGTGCCACGACCTCCTGGCTTCGATGCTCATGTGCCCGGACAGCACGTTTTCGCGGCCAGGGGTAGAGATCCTACCAAGCTCCCTCAGCGCAGAAGTCACGCGACTGCAAGGAAGGTTCACCGGTACGGTCGCCGTATTCAGCCCTTTAGTGAAATAGGACCTTCATTGGAGGGGCGTGCGAGGAAATCGCCTCCATGGCCTCAGAGGGCGGGAGTAGCCGAGAGGGGTTGGCCTGCACCTCTCCTAGGACGGGGGGGGTCGCCAAGCAAGATTACTCGGCTCGAGCGCAGCGCCCGACAAGAGGTGACAAGAACTATCCCGGAACGGATAAGGTGGCGCTGGAACAATCGATCTTGCAGCTCTCTTCGCAGTCCGAAAGGGGACACGAGGTCAGGCTTGAGGGAAGGGGTCTGTCCTCTTGTCGGAGAAAACGGTCAGGTACCCAGCGGATCTTGCTGGTCCTCCTCAATTAGGAGCGAGATTGCAATGGGCTACATCGAAGACAACCTCGTTTCTGGTGAACGAATTATCCTCAGAGAGTGCGGCACGTCGGGTTAGGCCCTCTGGAGTGAAACGGGGGGCCTCCAGGGTACCGGCCCGACGATCTGTGGTTCAGCCTGCAATCTGAAACCTGGAGCTGACGAGCCCGGCGAGCTGAGGTGAGGGTGCCAACAATGACACTGTGTGGCCTGGACGCGAACCAGCGACCTGCCGGATACGAGTCCGACGAGCTGCCAAGTGGTTGCAATCGCAGATCTCGCTGTGATTCGGCTGCATTTGCGACCTGACAACTTGGGGCTCGAAGACACAACCGAGGCTCAGATGGCCTCGGTTGCCCTTCGAGGTAGCGGGGGCTGGACTCGAACCAGCGACCTCCGGGTTATGAGCCCCAACCTGGGGGAGGGGGCCTCAAACAGGATTTCCATCCGTTTGAGGGTACCATCCGTGGTTCAGTATCCTCGAGCCCAACGAGGTTGATCCGTAAGTGTGAATCGAAGGTTACCTCTTGATGGGTGCGTTTGTCAATGCACCGAGAGGGATCGAGTTGCTCGAGTTGCTGGTTGGATTTTGGTGCATCCTCGGCCGAAACGAGATTTGCGGATCCAGCGACACAGAGATTGAGTTTCACCGGATCAGTGGCGAGGCAGATAAGGAAGACTACCCGTGTAGTTCATACCATGGAGAATACTCAAGCGGCCATGACCAATAGTGGACGCGAGGGGTTATTGGCCAGGACAGGGGCAGGGGACCGTGCTAGGCAACAGCTTGCGCATCTTCGGGAACGGATGCAGAATGATCCTGTGCGGCTTGCTCGAGCCAAGCTGCCCGGCAGCCTCGAATCAGCTGGGGAGGGAGCGGATTCAGCCGGGCGGGCTGCTGTACCGCACCCTCGCCTGCCTCGTCGAAGGGGACGACCGCAGTCTTGTATTGCTCCATGTCATGACGAGCAAAAACGCACGAGGGCTGGAATCCATGACCCGAGCGATGCTCTTCTAAGCTGGCGAACATAGCGGGACGCAATGGTCAGATCGATGCGCCCGAACGTGCAATCCCCCTTGGTCGACAGACTGGAGACGCTTTACCGGGTTTCGCAGGCCTTGGGGTCGACCCTGCACCTTGACACCCTGCTTGACGCGGTCATGGACCAGGTGATCGGAGTGACGCGCGCCGAACGCGGTTTCCTGATGCTCGGCGGCCACGTTGAAGAGCTGACATTCCGCGTTGCCCGGGGAATGGACCAGACCACGATCGAGGCTCCCGAGTTCCAGGTCAGCCGCGGCGTAGTAGAGCGGGTGGCAAGCGAAGGCACAGCGGTGGTAACCAGCGACGCACAGGCCGAGGAGTGGTTGGCGCGGCGCAAGAGCGTGGTTTCCCTGGGGTTGCGCTCGATCATGTGCGTCCCGCTGCAGGTGCGCGGGGAACCCATCGGCCTTGTCTACGTCGACAACCGGCTTCAGGCCGGTATTTTCGGCCGGGACGACCTCGATCTGCTTCAAGCGGTAGCTAATACGGCCGCGGTCGCAATCGAAAACGCCCGGCTCCACGAGCGGGAGATCGAGAGGGCCCGCCTCGACCGCGAACTTGAGGTGGCGCGGCAGATCCAGACCAGCCTGATGCCACAGTCCGCTCCGCAGTTTCCCGGGTTCGACATCGCCGGCTTCTGGCAGGCGGCGCGCGAGGTGGGCGGTGACTTCTACGACTTTGTCCCCCGGCCGGACGGCGGGCTGGGCATCGTGATCGGCGATGTGACCGACAAGGGAGTACCGGCCGCGTTGTTCATGGCGCTGGCACGCACGACGGTGCGCTCGTGCTTGGCCGCTGCCGGCTCCGCCCTGACGGGCATCGAACAAGCCAACCGGCTTCTCTGCGCCGACGCCAGCACCGGGATGTTCGTCACCCTCTACTATGTTGGCCTGCAGCCCGGCTCGTGGGTGCTCACCTGCGTCAACGCCGGGCACAACCCGCCGCTTCACTTGCGCATTTCCGATCGAACCGTGGTGCCGCTTCCGCTAGGCGGCATTCCGCTCGGCATCCAGGAAGCGGTCACATTCTTCGAGGTCCGGGTCGAGTTGACCCCGGGGGACACAGTCCTGCTGTACACCGATGGGGTCGTCGACGCGGAGAGCGAGCGGGGCGAGTTCTACGGTCTCCCGCGCCTGACGGACACGATGGAGAAGAACGGCCATCGATCCGCAGCGCAGATAGTCGAGGCCATCGGGGGGGCCGTCGGAGCCTTTGCGGCCGGGAGGCCGCCCTTCGATGACCTGACCCTGGTGGCGGTGAAGTGTGTCGGCTGAACTCCTGAACGATCGCTATCGTCTGGAGACTGAGATCGGGCGCGGCGGCATGGGTGCTGTATACCGCGCCTACGATACGCTGCTGGACCGCCCCGTGGCAGTCAAGGTCATGAGCAAGGCCGGCGTCGGGACCCAGGGTCGCGAGCGACTGCTGCGTGAAGCCAAGGCGGCCGCCAAGCTTAATCATCCGAACATCGTCTCGGTCCACGACGCCGGCACCTCGGCTGGGGTCGGCTTCGTGGTCATGGAATACGTGGAGGGGACCTCGCTCGACAAGCTCCGGCCGCAGGGCATGGGCGAAATCGTCTCCATCGCCCTGCAGGTGGCCACCGCGCTCGATCACGCCCATACGCACGGCATCATCCACCGCGATCTGAAGCCCGAGAATGTCATGGTGGCGCCGGACGGCACGGCCAAACTGATGGACTTTGGCCTGGCACGCTCAATCGCCTCACGGGTCACCAGCGAGGGGAACATCACCGGC
>Ga0208321_1000201_pt1 | contig 57704 bp, 56 predicted proteins | sample June2015DPH_4_15_FD_184692 | JGI IMG/M metagenome (GOLD analysis project Ga0208321, IMG submission 184692) | Peatland microbial communities from SPRUCE experiment site at the Marcell Experimental Forest, Minnesota, USA - June2015DPH_4_150... | ecosystem: Environmental > Terrestrial > Soil >... | reverse complement strand
GACAAGGTCAAGGCGCTGGAAGAAATGCTGGCCACGATTCCCCGGCACAAGGGCACGGAGAAGATGCAGGCCGACCTCAAGCGGCGGCTCTCCAAGCTGCGCGCCGAGCAGGCCCGGCGGCCCGCCGGCCGCGCCGGCATCATGCACCGCGTCGAGAAAGAAGGCGTGGGGCAGGTGGCTCTGGTGGGTCCACCGAACAGCGGCAAGTCGCTGCTGGTGCGCCGGCTCACGCACGCCACGCCGGAAGTTGCTGACTACCCTTTCACCACGCGCGTGCCGCTGCCGGGAATGATGCCGTTTGAAGATGTGCAAGTCCAGCTTGTGGACTTGCCTCCGGTGCATCCGGACTTCCCCGAATCGTGGCTTTATCAGATCATTCGGAACGCCGATGCCACCCTGCTGGTCGTTGATCTGAGCGACCCCGACCTGCTGGAAGACCTCGAGACAACGCTGGGCCAGCTCACCAACGCCAAAGTACACCTCGGCAGGGATGATCCGTCCAACGCACCCGGTTGGCTCCGGAAGAGAACTCTGCTGGTGGCCAACAAGATTGACGCCAGCGGCGCCCAGGAGGATTTTGAAATTCTGGGCGAACTCTATGGCGCGCGGTTCCCCATGGCACGGGTTTCCGCGGAAACGGGCGACGGCCTGGAACAGCTTCGCCAAGCGGTGTTCGAAATGCTGGAGGTCATCCGTATTTACACCAAGGCTCCGGGAAAGAAATTGGAGCGAACGGCGCCCTATGTCCTCAAGCGGGGTGCGCGCCTGATCGACCTTGCCGCGCACGTCCACCAGGATTTCCTGACCCACCTAAAGTACGCTCGCGTGTGGGGGCACGGAAAATTCGAGGGCCAGATGGTCAACCGCGATCACCTGCTCGAGGATAAGGACGTCGTGGAATTGCACCGGTGAGGAGATAGACTCGACGGGCGATGGGACCACAAGAAGAGCCCGGTTATTCCATCCGTGAATGTCTTCGAAGGTTACGAATCCATCTGAAAGGCGCGCGATCCGAGCATGGAAGACGATCCAAAAAGGAGACCCGATGCAACGAATCATTGAGCTTCTGAGTTTTGCCGTGGCCCCCTTGCTGGCCCTAGCGATACCCGCCAGAGCCGAGCAGGGTGGCGCACCGGTAGTGATCGAGTACTACTACAAACTGGCGCCGGGAGGCACCTCCGAATGGCTGGCGCTCTACAAGAAGAACCACAACCCGATTCTGAAGCAGCTCATGAAAGAAGGTTTGCTCAAGAGCGAAACGCTCTATGAGCGGCGCTTCCATGCCCAGAGCCCCGCATGGGATTACAAAGTGGTGATGGTGTGGCGCGACTGGGCGGCGCTCGAAGAGGCGCATCACCGCGAACCCGAGATTATCCACGAACTTTACCCCAACCAAGAGGACCACGATCGGCAGGAAAAACGGCGCTGGGAGCTGACCGTCGCCCACTGGGACGACGTGCTGAGAGAGGCGCCTCTCGACTAGCGAGCGCGACGAAATATTGTGACGCTCAATTGTTGGAGCGGCGCTCGGCGCCGATAATCAATTGGAAAAAAACGCGCTATCGGGGCTCGACGCCTGCCCTGTACCCTATGGTGCAGCGCCTGCCCCGCCCTGGCGGGGAGCGCCGACACCACGCCGAACGGTCGCCGCGGCGAATACGCAGAGGTGCGGGGGGGCTCCCTATTTCTTGCGCGGAGGCTGCGAAGGCCGCATCTCGATGCGACTGGCAAGAGCGGTCCGGGGGAACTTGTAGAGATCGATCACCGCTTTAGCGATGTCTTCGCCGGTCAGCTTCCAGGTTTCGCGCGACTTGGAGCCGGGCGCCGCAGCGAAATCCGTATCGACGCTGCCCGGCATGAGGTAGCTGACGCGAATGCCGTCGTAGCGGACGTCCTGCATCATGGCCTCGCTGAAACCGTTCAGGCCGAACTTGGAGGCATTGTAGGCGGCGCCAGTGGGCATGGGATTGACGCCCGCGAGGCTCGAAATATTGAAGATATAACCGCCGCCCCGCTTGCGCAGGAGGGGAATGGCCTCGTGGCAGCAATAGAAGACGCCGGAAAGATTGGTCTGAATCGTGGTGTCCCACTCTTCCACGGTAAGCTGGTCGACGGGCTTGAAGAAACCTACCCCTGCGTTGTTCACCAGGATGTCGAGGCCGCCGAAACGTTCCGCCGCCGCGTGCACTAGCTTGCGGCAGTCTTCGTAGCGGCGGACGTCCGCGACCATGCCATCCACGCGGTCTGGCCCTGCTCCCCGGAGTTTTTCCAAGGCCGTCTTTAGGACACGCTGGTCGCGCCCGCACACGAAGACCTTTGCGCCTTCGGCAAGCAACGCCTCCGCGATGCTGTAACCGATGCCACGCGTCCCGCCGGTGACGACGGCGACCTTGTCCTTCAGTTCGTTTGTCATCGAAAGCCCTCCCACACGAAAGATGCAGAAGGATCAGAATAGTCTTTTGTTGCCGAGACGCGCAACTCCCTGCACGCGAGGGTGGGGGAAGGCGCGCTGGAGATTTCAGCGTTTGGCTTCAGAACCAGCAGCGGCTCGTAGGGCCGAGGCATGGTCACGCAAGGACTGCCAGGCTCGGGAGCGCGAATAGCTCCAAGCGCGCCAGTCAGGATTTTCGGGAGGCGACCAGCGTTCGAGCAGCCGTGTTGCCACCGTGCAGCGGTCCTGTGGGTTCAAAACCGACAAACCTGCGACGAGCTGCGGGACGGCGTCGGCACTCAAACTCGAAGCATAATGGGCGTCGAAGGTACGCCCGGCCTGGGCGCGCGCGAGGTTGGTCCTGGCGATCAAAGCGTCAGGGTCGAGCGCGTGAAGAACTGCAATGAGCAGGAAGCCCGCCACCATGGCGCCGAAGGCGAAACGCTCGCGGCGCCCTCTCAGGACGGTGAGCCCAAACCAAACAAACACCACGGCGAGCCAGCCCATGAAGGCCGTCGGGTAGAGGCGTTGCTCGCTCAGGCCATATTCCGCTTGGTACAAGCGCATGCGCTGGAAGGCCGATACCATGATGACGAACAGAAGGATCATCTGCCCGCCTGCCAGCAGGCGAAACCAGCGTTGCGCTTGGGCGTCGCCGCGTGGCAGCAGCCAGTGGGTGAGGAGCAGGAATGGAAGTACCAGCGTCGCCACCGTGACGAGTTGGAAGAAGCCGCGGCGTGCATAATCCGCGTAAGTCAGCCCCGTGGTAGCCTGAACCAGCGCTGACCCACCGAAGAAATATCGAATCTGCACGACGACGAAAGCCAGGAAGAGCAGATCGAGCAAGCCCAGCATCAATCCCATTTCGATAGTGCCCAGTGAGAGGGACGGGAGGCGTTTTTCCGTGGTCAGATTCAGTTCCTTCCCAAACAGCAATCCTCGCAGGTACCCACCGGCGCACAAGGTAATGAACGCAATCACCGCCAGGTGGGTGAAGTCAAAATGCAAGACGCGGTGGACGAGGTTCTGGAAGACGGCGTCCGCTGCCATGAAGAGCGCGCCGAAAATCAGCAGGGGCAAAAGGGAAAAGGCCGCGCCGCGCAGCACCGCCGCGCCGCGTCGGGACTCACCGCCGAGCGACTTCTTCCATTCGGGATTCCCAAAGAGGAGGGGGAACATTCCAAACGCCGTATTGACTCCCGCGATGAGGCTGCCCAGAGCATATCCCACCAGGCTGGAAGCCCGCAGGTGGCCGCCTTGGGCTCGCAACATGAGCAGAGACAGAGCTGTCAACAGCGCCAGTAGGTTGAGCGCTCGCAAAGCCAGCGAGTCGTGCCACAGGAAAGCGAGGGGAAAGAGCAGGATCGGCAACAGCAGCCAGTATCCGCCCTCTGCGAGAACGGCGCGTCGGGAGCGGCCCAAGAGAAGGATCGCAGCCACGAGTGCGCCTGCCCACAACGCGAAATTCACTCCCCAGGGGAAGCTCCTGAGGAGCGCGTCGCCCAGAATTCCCAATGAGAGCGCCGCTGCGACAACCGCTAATTCCAACTTTGCTGGGTTATTCATGCGTCGGACTCCTTTCCCGCGGAACTTCGGGCGTGGCCACGGCCGGCGCCGCAGGAAGTCAAACCAGGGCTGGCAAGCGGCCGAAGCGGCGATCGCGCGTGCGAAACTCCCGAACCGCAGCGTCGAGGTCCGCGGCGCCAAAGTCCGGCCAGAGACACGGGGTAAAATACAACTCGGCGTAAGCAATCTCCCAGAGCGGGCAATTGCTCAGGCGCTGCTCGCCGCCCGTGCGGATCAGAAGGTCGATATCGGGCACCGTTTCGTCCGCCTGTTCCACTTCGGCAAGCAGGCGAGCAAAGACCTCAGTGGAAGCATCGCAGCTTGGACGCAATTGGCGCGCGGCATGGACGATCGCCTCGCGGCCGGAATAATCAATGGCCAGGCGGACATGGAGTTGGCCGCCGGACCGGCTGGACGCCTCAACCTCCTCGATGGCTTGCAGTAGGGAAACCGGCAGGCGGTGGCGCCGTCCCACCACCCTCACCCGGATGCCGGGCCGGATAAGGGCTGGCGCATCCACGGTGAAAAAGCCCTCGAAGATCCGCATCAGTTCAAAGACTTCGCTTTCCGGCCGGCGCCAGTTGTCGGAAGAGAAGGCATAAAGGGTCAGTGTGCCGATGCCGCTTTGCGGCGCGGCTTCGATAACCCGGCGAACCGCCGCGCGGCCCGCGCGGTGACCTTCGGAGCGCGGCAGCCCGCGAGCTGTCGCCCAACGCCCGCTGCCGTCCATGATGATCGCCACGTGCAGGTCGGAACGCTCCGGCCTCAACTGCTTATCCCCGGTGTCATTTACCATGCGGTGTCTCCGTGAAAAACTCTGTCGCCTGCCGAGACGCCCTGCCGGCCGGCAATGTCCCGGCGCGACGGCGCTCTGCCCACGCAAGGTACTTTGCGCCGCAAAGTGCCGGGCGAAATTTTTTTGGCCCGCCAACTACCGTGCGCGCGTTGAGTGAATCAGTGTTTCCATCTGATCCAGGTAGCGCTCGAGCGCCTGCCGCCCAGTGGTCGTCAGGCGGTACACGGTTTTGGGCAGCCTGCCCTCAAAGTACTTCTCGCAAACGAGGTATTTCGCTTCCTCAAGCTTGCGCGCATGGACACTCAGGTTGCCGTCCGTGGTCAGGAGCAGTTTCTTCAGATCGTTGAAGCTGAGCGATTGATTTGCTGCCAGCGCGCTGACGATTCCCAAGCGGATGCGCTCGTGAATCAGGCGATCGAGTTCGGGCATGGCGTTCGCGGGTGATTCCCTGCGCTCACGCTGCGCGCCGCGAGCCGCTCGTTGAGTTCCCGCCGGCCGATGCCCAGCGAGTGCGTTGGATCTAGCCACCGTACCTCCTGGCGATAATCGTTCCGAACAGAATGTGCAGTCCCCCAAACCCCGCGGCCATCAGGACGTTGTCCCAGGCCGCCGGGCAAAACAAGGCCGCAACGCCCGCGAGCATGAAACACAGCCCCATCACGGGAACCACGCGCACAGAAAAGGTTCCCGCCGACATCACCCCTGCACCGTAAAGAAGCAGCCAGACGCCCGGCAGCAGGCGGTTCATTCCCGCCCCATAAAGCGCAAAAGAGAGGACGGACCCGGCCAACAACGGAGGAAAGAAGCTGAGTACGAATTTGCGGCCGGGCCGGGCGAGCGCGGGGGTGCCCACGCGCCGCGCTTTCCAACAGATGGCCAAGGCCCCGAAGGCAAAGGCGCACACCGCCGCAGCCAACCAAGTGATCAGCCACGCCTTTTCGCTCGCGGGCCGAGGGGCGAGAGCCGCGGCCACCAGTGCCGTCGCGCCCATCGCCACGCCACCCCATCCCGGGACGGCAGTAAAGGAGGCGGCGTTCTCCATCGTCTCGCGGATGAAGCGCAGATCCTCGATGGCATGCGCGTGCAGCGGGGCGGGGCGAGGTCGACGATTGCGAACGGCGCCAGCACAACGCATGAGGTATCTATACAGGAGAGCGAAAAGTTTGTCAAGTACTTTATAGCACAAAGTACTTGTTGCCCGGCTGACGTCTATTCCGCTGACGGCGAAGATAGCCTTATGCCTGCGCAGCACGCAGGGCTTCCTCGCGCGCGGCAGCCAGGGCTTTAACAGGATTGCCCGTGGGGAAAAATTCCATGGTCACGTAGCGACTGTACTTCAACTCTGCGAGTGTTTTGTAAATGTTGACGTAATTGATTTCTCCCGTTCCAGGCTCGTGGCGGCCGGGAACGTCCGCGATGTGCACGAGTCCGACCTTGTCGACATGCTTTTGGAGATGTGCGATCAGGTTCCCGCCCGAAATCTGCGCGTGGTAGAAATCGTAAAGGAATTTGACTTGCGGATGATTCACTTCCTCGATGATCTTGAAAGCCTCGGGAACTGACCAGAGGTAGTACTGAGGGTTTTCCTCGAGGTCGATATTCTCCAGCAGCAGCGTCACACCCTTCCCTTCCAGCAGTTCCGCCGCCCGCTTCAGCCCTTCCACACAGCTATCATGCTGAGCTTGCGCCGAGAGGTCGGGAATCACGTTGCCCGCCAGGATGATCAAGGCAGGACATTCGATCTTCTCCATAATGATTAGCTCGTTGCGGACGTCGGCCAGGAAAGCCTCGCGCGCCCGCGGGTCGGCGAGGCGGGGCTTCAGTCCCGCGGTGGTATCGATCGTAATGCCCAGTTCCCGGCGCTTGCGGTTAGCCTGACGAAAGTCCTCTTCGGACCACTCCGCGTACTCACCCACTAACTCGACGGCGCGGTATCCGGCCTCTCGGACTTTTTCAAGACGCTGCGCGAAGGGCAGTTTTTGGAAGACCGTCCAGAGCATGACGGAGATCTTGAACGGCGCTGGCCCCGCGCTGTCGCCCCCTGCGGAGATCGAAGGAGCTGCAAGGGATTGCAGGGCGAGCGCGGTCGTACTTAGGGTCGCCCCGGCAACAGCCTTCGAAAAGTCCCGTCGATTCATCGTTCACCTCCCGACTCGATCTGGTTCATCTTCGTCGCGTGCACCACCCCTCTGCAACGAGAGGCAAGAACTTGCCCAGCTCGTCACAACGGGTTTCTCGCAGGTCGAGCTTACGAGAGGGCCGCCCGTCCTGGCAACTGGATTCTTGTACGGCTTACAACTTGCTGAAGACGGCTACGAGCCCTGACGCGGGATCATTGAGGTATCCGCAAAAGTGGAGTACCTTCTTGCTTCCCAGGAGGTTCCGGCCCTGGTCCTCCGAGGATGCCATGACTTCCTTGCCTCGACCCATCGTGCAAATCTCGCTTGGACCTGACCTCCATCGAAGAAGCTCTGGGTCACGCCCGCAAGGCCGCGGGCTTGCAGGGGAGCTTCAGCCACGACCTCCTGATTTGGGAGAAAGTCATCACGCTACTGGCCTCGGGAAAGCTCGACCCTTTGCGCATGGGGGGCCGAATTGAAACCTTCGCGAACTGGCGCACCTGGTCCGAGGAGATGGGTGCGGGGAGAATTGTGAAAGCCGTCTTGAAACCGGCGCGCGCAAGCGCGTGACGAGTGAATCACAGGAGGAACCCATGGGTCAAACAAACTCCGAGAAGGCATCGCTGGCAGGCCAGGTTGCTGTGGTCACCGGCTCGACGCAAGGCATCGGCGGGGGGATCGCTCGGAAGCTGGGCGAGCACGGCGCGCGCGTGCTGGTGCAGGGGCTACAGAGCCAGCGGGACGGTGGCGAAAAGATCGTCCAGGCGATTGAAGCTGCGGGAAGCCAAGCGCTGCTTGCGACCGGCGACCTGCGGGACGAGGCTCACTGCCGCAGCATCGTGCGGAAAGCCCTGGAGCGCTTCGGCCGGCTTGACATCCTCGTAAACAACGCCGGCGTCGTGCATCGGGGCACGATTGAGGACACTTCCACGGCGCTGTGGGACGAAATCTTCGCGGTCGACTTGCGCGCCCCGTTCATCCTGTGCCAGGAAGCGGTGCGCCATATGAAGGAACGGCGCAGCGGTTGCATCGTTAACATCGGGTCCGTGAACGCCTACTGCGGGTTGAGGAAACTCCTGGCTTATTCCGCCGCCAAAGGCGGGATCATGGTGTTCACGAAGAATCTGGCGAACTACCTATCGCAATACCGCATCCGCGTGAACCAGATCAACCCCGGTTGGGTGCTGACGGAAGGGGAGCACTACGTGGAGGCGGTGATCGAGGGCAAAGGTGAGAATTGGCTGGAAGACGCGCTGAAGACGCGCCCGTTTGGCCGCATGCTGCTGCCCGAGGATATCGCCAACGCCGCGCTGTTCTTCGCCACCAACGAGCTGATCTCCGGCGCCGTACTCGACTACGAGCAATATCCTTTCGGTGCGCCCATCGACCTGGAGAGTCCCGGGGCCGTGGTGCGATGAAACTCGCTGCCTTCCCCAAATGGTTCATGGACGAGCTGGTGCGCGACCGCTCGATGAGTTTGTTCGAGCGGATCGAGACGGCCGCCGCCCGGCCCATTGACGGCCTGGAGCTCTACGACGCATTCCTGACGAGCTTTGACGAGGCCTCCCTGGAAAAAGTTTGCGGCGCCCTCGCGCCATGCCTCAACCCGGGTTGCCTCACGTGCGGTACGACGCGTTGATCGTGACGTAGTCTCGCGTGAAGTCACACGTCCACACGCGCGCGGAAGCTCCTCCTGCGTGGAGATCCACGCGAATCGTCAGTTCCTCCCGGTCAAGTTCCCGGTGAGCGGCTGCCTCGTCGAAGCCGGCGTCAACGCCTTTGCGGCAAAGGTAGAGGTCATTCACGAGAATGTCGACTTTGTTTGGATCGAATCTTGCACCCGAGTAGCCCGCCGCGCAGATGATGCGGCCCCAATTCGGGTCGGCCCCGGCCAGGGCGGTCTTCACCAGCGGGGAGTTGGCGATGCACCGCGCCGCGCGGTCTGCCTCCAGCGGCGTCCGCGCCCCGAGAACCTCGACCGTGACCAACTTGCTTGCCCCCTCACCGTCGCGCGCGATCATGCGGGCGAGCGTCTGGCAAACGAGTGTAATCCCCTCCAGAAACCACGCACGGCTGTCGTTTCCGGGAACCACCGAAATCTCCGAAAGGCCGCTGGCCAGCGTCACGACCGTATCGTTGGTGGAGGTGTCGCCATCCACCGTGAGGCGGTTGAAGGAATCCTCCACCGCCGCGCTGAGCAGGTTCTGTAACGTGCGCGGGCCTATGGCCGCGTCGGTGGTGAGGAAAGAAAGCATGGTGGCCATGTGCGGGTGGATCATCCCCGCACCTTTGGCGATGCCGGCGATGTGTACAGCCTTGCCTTTCGCTTCCGACCGGATCACACAAGTTTTTGACACGGTATCGGTCGTCATGATGGCGCGGGCGGCCGCCGTGGCATTCTCGGCGGAGAGCTCCCTTTTCAGTCTGGGGAGCTTCCTCAGAATTAGCTCGGCGCGGAGAGGAACGCCGATGACTCCCGTCGAAGCCACCAGGACCTTGGAGGGTTCGATTTCCAGCAGCTTTCCGGCGGCGCGCGCGGTTTCCTGCGCAACGTGCAGCCCGTCGCGCCCCGTGCACGCGTTGGCGTTTCCAGAATTGACGACGATGGCGCGGCAACGTCCCCGGCTCTCGATCAGGTTCTGCCGCGAGACCAAAACCGGCGCCGCCACTACACGGTTGGTCGTGAAGACCGCAGCCGCGGCGGTTTCGGGCGCATCCGAAAAGATCAGCGCCAAGTCTAGTGCGGCGTGCGTCTTCTTGATTCCGGCTGCGACTGCTGCGCCGCGAAACCCCAGCGGCGTCGCCAGGTCACCTTCGATGGGTTCCCAATTTGGCATGGCTTGACTCAGCGACCTCCCTTGGCACTCGACAAAGCCACCCAGTTCACCCGCACTACCGCGTTCCTGAGGACACAAACCCTCGGGCGGTCAGAAACTAAAGACCGTGCTTTGTCGCGTTGAATCCTGTCGCCATGCCGGCACCGGCAACAGGTAAAAGCCTTTTCGTCCGTCGCCGCTAAGGCTTCGGAGGCGCCTGCTCGGCCGGGGTAAGTTCCATCACCCCCGGAGTGAGAGGCGGCGGAGATTCGGGGCCCGCCACCTTGATTGTCCGCAGGCTCTCATCGCAGGCTTGCATGTAAAGATCCTCGTCGGCTCGGCCCGGCGTACAATCCGCCTGCACAATGCGGTCTGGCGAAATGATTCGTGCCGTAAGCGCCATCGCCCGGTCCTTGTACTGCCAGATCAAGACCGCGTCGCGATTGTTGAGTCGGGTGCGCTCAAAGTGGTAGCGCGGAATCTCCTCGGTGACGCCCAGGGTCTGCCATTTGGCCAGGACCTGGGGAGTGAACTCCGTGCTTTGATCGGGATTCGGCTGCGACGTGAGCCTCACGGAAGGTCCAATGCTCCAGAATCTCGGCGCAACAATCCGCACGCCGCCGGCAAAGGGCTCCACCTTCTCGTAAAAGCCCGCCGCCACCTGCATCTCAATCCCCAGACTGTCGTTCTTATACGGCAGGAGCAGCAAGGTTTCTTTTTTAACCACCTCTTGGTGGCTTGGATACCACTTCATGAGGAAGTACTCGCCCCAGACGATTCCACCACCAATGACCAGAATCGCCAAACCGACAACTAGCTGCGTAGGAATCTGTTTTCTCATCGCGGCAATCTTAACCCGTGTTCGGCGAAACGCGCAATCCAGGTTTAAACTCTGCTCGATCCGGCTTCCACCAGCGCGTCTGCGGCGATGGCGCGGAATGACCGTTCAGTTGTCCCGCGCCGCGGCGCGAAGCGTTCGCGCCATCAGTAACAGATACGTCGATGTGATCAGGAGCAGCGGGGCGGAGTAAACCCCCGGCATCGGGCGTCGCATGTAGACCGTGCCAGCGACGTGCCCCATGCCGTTTGCGAACATCAGGATCCCGACCGGATAGGCGAGCAGCGCCAGCCAGCGCGCGCCCCGAAAGGCGGGCACCGCAAGTGCCAGGAGCACGCAGATTCCCAGAACGAGCCCAGCGAGCCACACGCCGAAGGTAAACGTAGGCACAGGCAAGAATGGAACGTGGGCGCGAAGGGTCTTAACCGCGGGATTGTAAACGCTGAGGAATCCCGTCAGCGCCTCGTCAGTGACATGCAACGCAAGCGCCAAGGCCAGCGCCAGCCATGCCCAGCCGAACCGGGACGCGGTTTGTTGAGGCACGATCATCGCACTTGAATCAGGGGATGAGTTTTCTCAAGGACTTCCCCAACCTGCTGCCCGCCCACGCCGTTCCCGCGCAGGGATTCCAGAAGCGGCACGGCGTCTTTTGAAGCCACGGAAAGCAGCAACCCGCCGGAAGTCTGCGGATCGAAGAGCAGGTTCCTGACCTCCTCCCGGACGCCGTTCGCGAACTCGACGCAGCCGCCAAGGAATTCCAGGTTGCGCTTCAAACCGCCGGGAAGAAAGCCCCGGCGCGCGTATTCGATGGCTTCCGGCAGAAACTCGATCTGCGAAGAGTCCATCACGAAACTCACTCTGCTGCCTACTGCCATTTCGCGCGCGTGCCCCAGCAACCCGAAGCCGGTGATGTCCGTGGCGGCGTGCACGTCAAACTGCAAGGCCACTTCGCTGGCCACACGATTCAGAGTGCACATGGATTCGATGGCTGCATCAACCGAAGCTTTATCGGCACGGTCTTGCTTCAGGGCGGTGCCGATCACCCCGGTGCCGATACGCTTGGTCAGAATGAGGCGATCGCCCGGCCGCGCGCCCACATTCTTCAGCACGCGCTGGGGATTAATGACCCCGGTCACCGCGTAGCCGAATTTGATCTCATCGTCGCCGATGGAATGGCCGCCAATCACCGTGCAACCGGCTTCCTGCATCTTGGCGAGGCCACCCTGGAGAATCTTCTCGAGAATCTCGACATCGCGGCCGGTGTTCGGAAACCCCACAATGGAGAGCGCGGAAATCGGCCGGCCGCCCATCGCGTACACATCGCTGAGAGCGTTGGCCGCGGCGATCTGGCCGAACGTGTACGGGTCATCGACGATAGGCGTGAAGAAATCCACGGTTTGGACCAGCGCCAACTCCGGCGAAAGTTGATACACTCCCGCGTCGTCGGCGGTGTCGAAGCCTACCAGCACCTTGGGGTCAGATTGTTTCGGCAACTTGGAGAGCACCGAGTCCAAAATACTTGGACTCAACTTGGCCGCTCAACCCGCTGCCTTGACCATTGCGGTCAGCCGCGTGCGTTCGTCCATAAGGCATTTGATTATATGCTGGCGCGGCACAATTCCAAAATGCGCGCGGAGGGGGCAGGAGCCGCTTGCCGCGCGGCTTGCGCGCGCAGCGGTTGGCTCCTTGACCCGCCTCCAGCCGATCACTAGAATGCTGGCTGGCTGACCTCCTGCTGCAGCGGGGAGCCAGCCGCAGTGCTTGCGCCTGCAGGACGGGGCGTTGCCTCATCATGCCGTCTGGAGATTCTATCAGTCATTTCATCATCGGAATCGGAGGAGGGACGGGTTCCGGGAAGAGAACATTGGCCCGGCGTCCGGCCCAATCCTGCGCGGACCTCGTGGTGGCCACGACCGAGACGCCACGGGACGAATCCCTCGAGCCGATTGACCGAGCCCTTGCAAGAATGCGTGCAGCGTTCGGGAAGGTGACCGGCCTCTGTCGCCGGCACCTGGAGGAGGCCTCATGTTCGCTTTTCACGGAGTTGACTACCTGCAGATCGATTCCCTGCTCACGGACGATGAAAAGCTCGTACGCCAGACCGTACGCGAATTTGTCGACAAAGAAGTTCTTCCGTACATCGAGGAGTGGAACCGCGCGGGCAAGTTCCCGATGCACCTGGTTCCGCTCATGGCGGAGCTGGGTTTTTACGGCGCCAACCTGGAGGGTTACGGCTGCGCGGGCATGTCGAACGTGCAGTACGGGCTGATCATGCAGGAGCTGGAGCGCGGCGACAGCGGCTTGCGCAGCTTCGTGAGCGTGCAAGGGGCGCTCGTGATGTACCCCATCAAGGAGTACGGCTCCGAGGAGCAGAAGGAACGCTGGCTGCCCGAGCTGCAGCAGGGCAAGGCCATCGGTTGCTTCGGATTGACCGAGCCCGACTTCGGTTCCAACCCCGCCGGCATGCGAGCCCGCGGAGTTAAGGACGGCAATCACTATATTCTTAATGGTGAGAAAGCGTGGATTACCTCTGGCACTATCGCGGATGTGGCGGTGGTTTGGGCACGCACGGAGGAAGGGGTTCGCGGGTTCTTGGTCGAAAAGGGGACGCCCGGCTACACCTCCCAGGACATCAAAGGAAAATGGTCGCTGCGCGCGTCGGTGACTTCCACGCTCTCACTCCAAGACGTGCGCGTGCCGGCGTCCAGCGTGCTGCCCAAGGCGCAGGGAATGAAAGCTCCGCTGAGCTGTCTGACGCAGGCACGCTATGGCATCGGGTGGGGAGCCCTCGGCGCAGCCATGGCGTGCTACAACGAATCGCTGGAATACGCCAAGGTGCGCAAGCAGTTTGACGATAAACCTATCGCAACCCATCAGCTCATCCAGGCAAAGTTCGCCGACATGATTACGGAAATCACCAAGGGACAATTGTTGGCCTTGCAGGTGGGCCGGTTGAAAGACCAAGGTCGCGCTGACTTCGCCCATGTTTCTATGCTCAAGCGGAACAACGTGAAGATAGCGCTCGACGTGGCGCGCGCGGCACGCGATATCCTGGGCGCCAACGGCGTCGCCGACGAGTATCCCATCTTCCGCCACATGTGCAACCTCGAGTCGGTCTTCACCTACGAGGGTACACACAACATGCACACGCTGATCATCGGCGAGCGCGTAACCGGAGTGCCGGCGTACAAGTAAGGCAGGAACTCGCCTCAACCGCGAGCGTCGTTATCGAACATAGGGTCTAACTGATACGGAGGGTCTATGGGACTTACAGACGAACAAGTGGGAATGCTCATCGATGAGTTTGTGCTTTCGGAGCGAGCAAAACCCTGGCGTGAACGAAGACTACGTGACCACGAACGTTGGACGAAATGGGTAGATCCCTCGAAGGTTGATAGTATTCCAGACGACGAACTCAGGAAGCATTTCCTTAATTACTTCAACGAAGGCGCAGGGAGGCATCCGTTCAACGCTATCTATAGAGACAGAATCGTCAAAAACATGGCCGCCTTCAGAGCCACAATCAAATTTCTTTTCGACGAGTCTGTTCCACTTGAGCAACGATTGAACGAAGTCTTGGAGACCAAGGGGCGGTACCACCTTCAGGGTATCGGAAAGGGGCTAGCCACATCTCTGCTGATGGACCTTGACCCCACCAAGTACGCGACTTGGAACAACAAGACCGAAATGGGATTAGAAGCTTTGGGTCGCATGCCGGAATTCGAAAAAGGGGACTCTTGGGGACAGAAGTACAAGAAGGTGATGCAAGAGATAGGAAGCATGAAATCGTCGAGGCCAGATATAAGCTTTATTGATTTCGACCACCTTCTTCATGTTGTAGCCGTGGAGGAAGAAGGCATCGAAGCCGTGCGGAGAATTAAGGAGGGTGGCGACCTTCGAGCCCAGACAGCCGCAGCGGGAGGCTCCATCATCAAAGAGGCGGAGTCCATGGAGTTTGCGATGGAGAAGTATCTTGAGGAGTTCATTGAGGCGAATTTTGACAAGATCAACTTTGGAGCCAAATTAGAACTCTACCAGGATGAAGACTCCACGGGACGCCAGTTCCCCACATCAATTGGACCCATCGATCTTCTGGCCTTTGACAAAGACAAAAAGGAATTTGTAGTAATTGAGCTCAAGAAAGGAAGAGCCAGCGATGCAGTGATCGGTCAAGTGCTGAGGTATATGGGTTGGGTCAAAGAGAACTTAGCCGAAGGGCGCGGGGTAAAGGGAATTGTCATCCAAAGGGAACTGGATGAAAAGCTACAATACGCTCTGAAAATGATCCCCGGCGTGAGTGCCTTCCTCTATTCCGTTTCGTTCGATATAAGAGAGGTTGCTTAGGACCGCCGGTTGCCAGCCGGGGCTGCGCGGGTCTGCGCTTGGGGGCGTGACGGGAGTCTGGGAATCTTCGTTTCAGTAGTTCACGTTGGCGTCCGCGGCGAACGGAGGTAAACGCGATGGCTTTACACCGCACGATTAAAGCCGCTATCCGTCCAGGTGAACAGTCGGGTTACGTAGCCGAGTGTCTGGAAATCCCGGTGGTGACGCAGGGGCGAACCCTCGACGACGTTACGCGCAATTTGCGCGAGGCGGTAGAGCTTCACCTCGAGGGAGAAGACCTCGCCGAGCTGGGACTCGCGCCCTCACCCAGTATTCTCGTCACCTTCGAATTGGAGGCGCATCCTGCCACGGCTTAGACGGCTCTCCGGGTCGGACGTCGTTGCCATCTTGCGCAAGTTTGGCTTTGAGATCGTGTCACAACGAGGAAGTCACATTAAACTGCGCCGCATCGGCATCGGGGGCCAGAGCGAGGCTCTCGGCGTGACCTACCCAATGTCATCGGGATGTTATTAGCCGTTGACGACTCTCATGCCGCCTTCCGGGTAGCGGTCCCCGGCCGCGACGCCTTTGGGCGCCACCTGGTTAAGGCGCGCCAGGTCTTGCGCGGTCAGGGTGATTTCGAGCGCCGCGAGGTTCTGTTCCAAGTGCGCGCGGCGCGTAGTCCCCGGAATCGGGATGATCTCTTCACCTTGGGCCAGCACCCAAGCCAGCGCCAGTTGCGACGCTTTGCAGCCCTTCTCCGCGGCGATCTGCTCGACGCGCCGGACCAGCTCGAGATTGCGCTCGAAATTCTCCCCCTGAAAACGCGGATTATTGCGACGCCAGTCGTCAGGAGCCAGGTCTTCATAACGCGTGAAGCGCCCCGTCAGGAAACCGCGGCCCAGCGGGCTGTAAGCAACGAAGCTCGTGCCCAGCTCCCGGCACACGGGAAGGATCTCTTCCTCGGGGTCGCGAGTCCACAGTGAGTATTCCGTTTGCAGCGCGCTGATCGGGTGCGAGCGGTGCGCGCGGCGAAGCGTGGCGGGAGCGGCCTCGGAAAGTCCCAGGAAGCGGACCTTGCCCTCTTCGACCAGCCGCGACATGGCGCCCACGGTCTCTTCGATCGGAACGGTGCGATCGACGCGGTGCTGATAGTAGAGGTCGATGGTCTCGACGTTTAGCCGTCGCAGGCTGGCTTCGCACGCTTGGCGCACGTATTCAGAGTGGCCATTGATGCCCACGAAGCGGCCCTCGGCGTCGCGCACGTTGCCGAATTTTGTCGCCAGGACGACCTGCTTGCGGCGGCCTTTGAGGGCGCGGCCGACCAGTTCCTCGTTGTCGCCGCGGCCATAAGCGTCGGCAGTGTCCAGGAAATTGATGCCCAGGTCCAGGGCACGATGGATCGTCGCGATCGATTCCTCATCGTGCCGGGAACCGTAGAATTCGGACATCCCCATGCAGCCCAGCCCGAGGGCTGAGACCGTGAGGGGACTGTGACCAAGCTTGCGCAAACGCATGCGGGCCTCCCCGGGGTTTCATTCAATGCACCCCGAAGCAAGCAGCATAGCATCGGGATCGCGAGTCCCTCAAGGCTTTGCGACCGCGTCGGGCTGGCACAGGGAGGGGCTCTGCGGTATGCAAGAGGCCGAACTTGTTGGTCAAGTCCCGTGGAGGTGCGGGAGCATATCTGCGCCACTTACCTGCGGTCGTCGCCAGCCTCCTTGCCCGGTCGCATTTTTCTCTTGACAGTGTCTGAGTTATATAGTACACTAGCGTTCTAGATGAAAAGGACTACCCCAACCCGTAAAGCTCCCTTTGCCTTTCACCTCGATCTCGCGAGCGGCGTGCCGATCTACCGTCAGATCATCGACAAGGTGCAGGGCGGCATTGCCTCCGGGCTGCTGGCGACGGGCGACCAGCTTCCTACGGTGCGCCAAGTGGCGGTGGATCTGGCCATCAACCCCAACACCGTGCTGCGCGCCTATCGCGAGCTTGAAATACGCGGGGTGATTGAGACCCAGCAGGGCACGGGCACGTTCATCGCGGAGAAGCAGGTTCGCCAGGATGATGTCGAGCGCGAGCGGCAGTTGGATCAACTCGTGCGCGAATTTGTGGCACGCGCGGGAGCCAGCGGGTACAAGGTGGCCGAACTGGTCGAGCGTCTCAAGGGGCTCTCGCCCGAGCCCGACGGCAAAAGGAGGAGGTGAACCATGTCCAGCGCATTCAAGTTGAATGTGAGTAATGTCGGGATAGCAGTTTGCGTCCTGTGCAGCGGGGTGGGCGCTGGGGCAACTGCCACGCTCAAACATCCCGCGCCCCTGGTTGTCGGGATTCTGGCGGGCCTCTACTTCATGTTCGCCATCAAAGTCGTGCGGCAATGGGAGAAGGTGGCGTTGCTGCGCTTCGGCCGCTACGTCGGACTGCGCGGCCCCGGCCTGTTCACGATTATTCCCGTGATTGACACCCTGAGCCCTTACGTGGATCAGCGCGTGCGGGTCTCGAAAGTCACGGCTGAATCCACGCTGACGCGCGACACGGTTCCCGTGAATGTCGATGCCATCGTCTTCTGGGTGGTGTGGAACGCGGAGAAATCCATTCTGGAAGTCGAGAGTTTTGTCGACGCCATCACCATGAGCGCGCAGACCGCGCTGCGGGAATCCATCGGGCGCCACGAGCTGGCGCAAATGATCACCGAGCGCGAGACGCTCGGCCACGAGTTACAGCGCATCCTGGATGAGAAGACCAACCCCTGGGGGATCACCGTGCAATCGGTGGAGATTCGCGACGTGCGCATTCCCCAGGCTCTCGAAGATGCCATGTCGCGACAGGCCCAGGCGGAGCGGGAACGCCAAGCGCGCATCATTCTCGGCCAAGCGGAGACGGAGATCTCCGCGAAGTTCGAACAGGCGGCCAGCGTCTATCGCGACAATCCCGTGGCTCTGCACCTCCGGGCCATGAACATGCTTTATGAAGCGATCAAGGAACGGGGCTCGATGGTGATTGTCCCCTCCTCCGTGGTGGAGACGATGGGTCTGGGCGGAATGCTGGGCACAACGGCCTTGGCCAAAGGCCAGTAACCTTCAGCACGGAGGTGGAAAGCCCCATGGGCAATCGTCTCAGTTTCGGAGCAACTGCGTTCGCGTTGGTTTCCTTGATGGTGCCGGCGTCATGCCAAGAGCCTGCCCCCTGGCATGACCCGTCCCCACACCAAGTGCAGTTCATAACGGTGGAAGATGGCGTCCGGCTGGAGGTGCTCGATTGGGGCGGATCGGGACGACCGGTTGTGCTGCTGGCGGGGTCAGGAAACACTGCACACGTCTTCGATGAGTTCGCCCCGAAGCTCCAAGCCATTTGCCACGTTTACGGCATCACTCGACGCGGATACGGCGCGTCCAGTCACCCCGAGTTGGGCTATGCGCAGCAGCGTCTGGCGGATGACGTCCTGGCGGTTCTTGATTCTCTAAAACTCGTTTCCCCGGTGTTGGTGGGTCACTCCATGGCCGGGGAGGAGTTGACAACCTTGGGCGCCCAACACTCTGATCGTTTGGCCGGCCTTGTCTATCTGGATGCGGCGGCTGACCCTACGGATTTTCCCGCGAGTAGCCCTGCATATATGGAGCTTTTCCGCATTTTGCCGGCACCGATGCGAGACCATCCAGGGCCTTCTGCTTCCGACCGGAGTTCCTTTCAAGCGTACCGCGAGTGGCAGGTGCGGAGCGGTGAAGTCCCCTTTCCTGAGTCCGAGTTGCGCAATACTCACGAAACCAATCCCGTGGGATCAGTGGGCAGCTTCAAGGGATCCGCCAAAATCCATAAGGCCATCGGTGACGGCGCACTGAAGCGGGATTATTCAAAGATCCGGGTGCCCGTCCTGGCGTTTTTTCCCTCCAAGGGTGATAAGCCACGGTATCAACCGAAGGACGCGCAAGAACGCGCCGCAATTGAGGCGTTCGACGCCGCCACCGCAGCCTACGTCAATCGGTGGAAGAAAAACCTTCAGAACGCCCCAGGTGGCGTGCGCATCGTAAACTTGCCGGGAGCAAATCACTACCTTTTTATCAGCAATGAGGCGGACGTGCTGCGCGAAATGCGTGTCATTCTGGCGACCCTGTAATAGTTGGCCATGTAGTGCGAGGCCGGCAAGAATGCACATGGGCTCTCCTGCGCTGATTACCCGCCGGCTCCTATCTGATATCATTGCATTTCCCTGGGAAACTGAATGGAGCGAGGTGTCTTTATGGACTTTCAAAGTCGAGTCGCCATCGTCACCGGCGGATCTGGCGCGCTGGGCAGCGCCGTCAGTGCAGACTTGCTGGCGAACGGCGCGCGCGTTGCTGTGCCCTACAAGGCTGAGGAACACTGGGCGGCGCTTTACAGTCGTGCCGGCGCAGGGCGTGAGCGCCTGTGGGGTGGAAAGGTTGACCTGACGAAAGTAGCTGCTGTGGAGCGTTTCGCCGCAGACGTTGCCGAACGCTGGGGGCGAATCGACTTCCTAGTTTGCATTGCCGGTGGATTCGCTGCCGGGAAGATCCACGAAACGAGTGAGGAGAGCTGGGACCGGATGTTCGATCTCAATCTAAGAACCGTATACCTCTCGCTGCATGCCGTCGTGCCGGCGATGATCAAACAGAACTTTGGCCGCATCATCACAATTTCGAGTGGGGCGATTCTGAACGGCGGCGGCGCCGGCATCGCCGCCTACGCGATCTCGAAGGGCGCAGTCCGTCAGCTTACAGAGATCCTGGGGGACGAACTGAAAGACTATGACATCCACGCTCACTGCGTCATGCCAGGAACCATGGACACGGAGGCTAATCGACGCGCCATGCCGCATGCCGATTCCTCCGAGTGGGTGAAGACGGAAGACGTGGCGCGCGTTGTCCATTTCCTGTTGAGTAACGACTCGCGCGCCGTCCGGTCCGTAGCCGTCCCGGTGCTGGGTTGAACTATTGGGCAACGGGTCGCTTCGATTCTGTCGGGCCGTTTTTCGCCTGCGGGGCGGCACACACCGGCAGGGTGCCTAAAAGCTACCGATGGTTGCCATTCTGAGGAGTCCCGATCTGATCGGGACGATGAAGAATCTCGCAAGTCGCTGATGCCACAGAAAAGCAGATCCTTCGCGGAGTTTACCCTGAGGGTTGTTCGCGAAGGGCTGAGGATGACAAGCCCGGGACTTTTGTCAGCAACCTGCTGAGCCCTTCAAAGCCGATTGAAAGTTCTGGGTCATGCCGTTAAAATGGAAGTTTGTTCTGAAGCCGAAAAGGAGTTCCATGAAGAAGGCCATTCACCCCAACTATCACGATGTTAATGTCGTTTGCGCGTGCGGTAACACCTTCAAGACTCGCTCGACGTATAAAAGTGACCTGCTGCACCTGGAAATCTGTTCCAAGTGTCATCCTTTCTTTACGGGCAAGCAAAAGCTCATTGACAGCGCCGGCCGTGTGGAGAGGTTCCGGCGGAAATACGCCGGCGTGAAGAAAGCCGAAGCTGCGCCGGCCGCAACCAATACCACGTCCAGCTCGTAGCGGTGGGTTGCGCAAGCATCAGCAAGTTCGGTTTGCCAGTCGCCTCGAAGTCTGAGACCCAGGGCTTTACACTACCCAGCTTGACTGGAGTCTGATGGCCACAACTCCACCCATCGATCCCTACATTACTAAACCCAGGGTCTATCTCGTCGGACGTCAGCTCGTCGCCGACGACGAACTGGCGCGTTTCCTCGAGGACGAGGGAATGGCCTTTACGACGGATGCCGCCGCGGCCGCTGAGGTCTTGACCGAAATCGCCGGGCGCACCTGCTATATGTCATTTGGGAAGGGGCGAAAAAGCAATCGCGAATATCTGGAAAACATCCTCTCTTCCAAACACGGCAGCGTGCTCGAGCATGCCGTGTGGTGCCTGTTGATCACCGGGGTCAGCCGGGCGCTCACGCACGAACTGGTTCGCCACCGCGCCGGCTTCGGCTATTCGCAGCTTTCCCAGCGCTACGTGGATGAGAGCGAGGCGCGTTACGTGGTGCCGCCGCTCTACCAGGAAAACCCGGAACTGCGCCAGAAATGGCAGCAGACCATCGAGTGCATCCGCAAAGCGTACGTTGAATTGGCGGAGGCCACCACCCAGCACGTGCAGCAACAGCATCCGGAAATGGCCCCGCGCGACCGGCGCAAGTGGGCACGCCAAGCGGCCCGCTCCATCCTTCCCAACGCCACCGAAACCAAGATTTTCGTGACGGGAAACTCCCGCGCCTGGCGGCATTTCCTCGAACTGCGCGGCAGCCCTCATGCCGATACGGAGATTCGTTTGCTGGCCGTCGAGGTCTGCCGCGTCTTCAAGAAAGAAGCCTCGAACATTTTCCAGGATATCGAGCTCGTGGATGAGCCCGACGGCATGCCTTCCGTCCGCGTCGTTCACTCCAAAGTCTAGCAGGGTGCGGGACAACCCGGCCAACCTGTCATCTCTGAGCCCGCTGTGCGGGCGAAGAATCGCCGCAGTTGTTTTTCTGTCGCTCACCGCAGCCCCAGGTGTGGAGCGCTGACGGCGCGTGAACTGCCGGGATCCTTCGTCGTCCACCCGCCAGACGGGGGCCCTCCTGAGGATGACAGCACGGGGGCGTGGCGCCCGGCTGGGGAGACCGATCTACACGCTCTTGAGGTAAGCCCAGGTTTCCGGAACGGATGGAACCAAGATCGAAATGCGGTGGCGCAGCGGTGCGAGCTCCTGGGCGAGAAGCCGCAAATCCTGCGGCTCGGCATATGTACCCTCTGCCACCACCACCTTGACGTGCGCATCGTTCCCGTGCAGATGGGCGAGGATGCCAGCGGCCAGGCGCTCGGCGCTCGCTCGGTCCAGGGCTCCTTCGATTTTGACCAGCGTGCTGCGCAGTGCCCGCTCCATGCTCACGCGCAGCGAACCGAGCTCGCCGGGACGCAGAGCCCAGGGAGTGGTGCGGTAGGCGCGGCGGAGCAGCTTGGGGTGTTGAAAGGAGTCGTGGCGCAGGGTGAAGCGTGTCCAGGCGGCCGCCGCGGGCGCCAGCCACGAAAGCACGCGCGGGCCAAGGCTCGGCGGACCGAGCAAAGTTCGAATCTCCGTCTCGAGACGCGCTGCGGCTTCCGGGGTCGGGCCGGAGCGCTTCGCCACGCGGAAAAGCGGGTAGGCGCGCCGAATCTCTTCAGCCCAGCGCTCGGCTTTGGCGCGCAGATAGGCTGAGCTGGAATCGCGGTATCGCTTCCAACCCTGGAACCAGACTTCCACGGATCGCAGGATTGAAGGTCCATTCACGCGGAAGTCCGTCTCAAAGCCCTCCCGCTGCAAATCCTCAATTTCGCCGGGCGTCATGGTGGGATGTTGCACCATGGCGCTGAAGCCGTCGCAAGCGCGGTAGTAGCGCTCCGACTCCTCCGCCAGGTTGCAGTTGAGGCGCCCTTCTTTCATCACGCGCTCGAAGAAGGGCGTGCCGGGCGTGGGGCCGTAGATGAGGAATTGCGCATAGGTCGGCCGGAGCGCCAGAAATTCCGCCAACTCCTCTCGGATGATCTCTGGAGTGTGATAGTCGAACCCCAGCATCATCGAGGAGAGCACGGTGATGCCGTGCGAGCGTAACTCCGGAATCAATTCCTCCACGGGCTTACCCTGTTGCTTGGCGTACCCGGAGCGTTTTCCCTCATAACCCACCCAGACCCCGTCGACGCCGGTCTCCAGCAGTTCCTGTGGGGTGAACCGGCTCAAGGCCTTGACGGAAGCGAAGGCAAACATGGAGAGAGGCGTGCCCCGCTCCAGGACCAACTCGCGCAGGCGGATGGCGCGGTCCTTGGCGAGCAGGAAATCTTCGTCGAGAATCGCCAGGCTCATGCGGGAGTCGATCTCGAGGTAGCGCTCGATGACTCGAAAGATGTCGTCGCCGGTGGGAAGCAGCCGAATGTGACGGCGCTTGAAGAAATACGAGGTGCAGCAGAAGTCGCAACCATTCGGGCAGCCGAGCCCGGCAAAGATCATCCCCGTCCGGTCCACGGGAACCGAGAAAATCCGCAGGTTGAGCGTCACGAGCGGATGATCGTAAGGCATGGGCCGCGGCGGCTCATCGAGCAGCGCCCGGAAGTAGGCCACGCCCTCTTCGCGGCAGATGTGGTCGCCGTAGGGGGCAAGCGTCGCGTCGTCCAGAACCGTTCCGTAACCGCCCAGAACGATCTTGGCGTCGGGCGCGTGCTTGCGCACCAGCGCCACCACTTCCTTCATGCGATGAAAAGTAACCAGGTTGAAGGAAACGCCGACGTAGTCCGGCCCCTTCCGAAGCTCGCGCACCAACTCGCGATGCGACGGGTACTGGAGCACCACGGTGGGTGCATCCAGGTTGGCGGCGATGTAATCCAGCGCAAACGTGAAATTCACCGAGCGGGGGCTGAAGATGCCCTGCGCGCGCGTGATCTGTCCGTGGAGCACTTCGTAGCCCACACTCGAAGCGTCTCCGTGAGCGGGCCCGATGGGACGGCAAATACTCGTCAGGAGAACTTTGGGGCGACGGGAGGAGTGGTCCCCACGCGCCGCGCTTGCCCGGGTTTCTTTTCCGGTGAGCGTGCACGGTCCGGTCCCCATTTTGGTTTGCATCCTTGGCCTCAGGTGCGAGGGTTCGTAAAAACTCTGATAATTCTATCACGAGGCCCGGATCGACTCCAGCACGACTTTGCGGCGATCGGGCGCACGGGCGGAGAGATCCAGGGAACCGCTACGAACCGACGTGGCCCCGGCGGGAATTATTGCGGACCAACCTTGCAGTCGCGGTATAATGAGGTTTCTGCCGCAGGGGCACCAGCGCGACCATCCGGCATGGCGGGCAATACACGAGGCTGAGGCATGGGATTCATTGAGAACCGCTTCGAGAAGAACTTCGTCATCACCTCGGTGGATTATGTTTTCAACTGGGCGCGCAAATCCTCACTTTGGCCGCTGACCTTCGGGTTGGCATGTTGTGCGATTGAGATGATCGCCTCCACGACTTCGCGTTTCGACATGGCGCGCTTCGGCGCCGAGGTTTTTCGTCCCAGCCCGCGCCAGGCCGACTTGATGATCGTAGCCGGAACCGTGGCGCTGAAAATGGCGCCGGTCGTCAAGCGCATTTGGGAGCAGATGCCGGATCCGAAGTGGTGCATCTCCATGGGCGCGTGCTCCAGTGTGGGTGGGCCCTTCAACACTTACGCTGTGCTGCAAGGGGTGGACAAGATTGTTCCCGTGGATGTTTATGTGGTGGGCTGCCCGCCGCGCCCCGAGAACCTCTTTTATGCTCTTCTCAAACTGCAAGAGAAGATCGATAGCATGACGCTGGGGAAGCGGCCCACGGAAGTCCGTCTGGACGAGGGCATGATGGAGGACTTCAAGAAGTCCATCCGGATCGGCAAGGCGGGGACACCGGAACTGGTCCGGATCGGCTGAGCCGATCTCTTCCTGCTAAAACTTGGACAGCCATCGTGACGGCCAGACGGGAAGCGTCTTCCTGTCGTCGGCCGGGGAGACCTCCATGGCCAAATTCGTAAAGGTCGCGAGCACGTCGGATCTGAAGCCGGGCGCAGCGACGACGGTGGAACTCGACGGGAAAACCATCGCTCTCTTCAACGTAGCAGGGAAGATTCACGCCACGGACAACACCTGCCTGCATCAGGGTGGGCCGCTCGGCGAAGGCATCCTGGACGGCGAAATCGTAAGCTGCCCCTGGCACCAGTGGGAGTACAACGTCCGCACGGGTGAGAAAGTTGGCTCCAGCTCCCTCAAGCTGACGACGTATCCCGTGGAGGTCGACGGCACGGATATCAAGGTGGCGGTGTAGCAGGCCGCAATCAACCCCTCCTGCGGAATTCCGTGCCGGGCCACGAGCCCGCAGTCATCCGGTCGAACGGAGAACCCCCTACTGTTACTTTATTCGCTTCGTTCCTGATGAGGTATTATGCGTAACGAAGACTGTGCCCGCCTCGGGAGGCTCCACGCGCGTCGCGGCACTTGTCCCAGCGCAATCCACAGGTCGACCCTGATTCACCATGCCTGAACTTCCGGAGGTTGAAAATGTCGCGCAAGGTCTCGAAAGGCGCGCGCTGGGGCGTCGCGTTGCGGCCGTCGAGGTCCGTCACCCTGGCGTCATTGTCGGCTCAGCGGAAGAATTCGCTTCCACCCTCGAGGGCAGAAGGCTGGTGAACGTCTCGCGCAAAGGCAAGGCGCTTGCCCTCGAACTCGCCGCGGAGGACGGCTCTCGGCCGCGTTTTCTGCTGGTGCGCCTCGGGATGACGGGCCAGTTCACCGTCAAGCCACACGAGGCGCCGCTCGAGTCGCACACGCACGTGCTGCTCGCTCTGGACGACGGCCGCGAAGAATTGCGTTTCCGCGACGTCCGGCGCTTCGGCCGGTTGCGCTCCTGCACGCGCGAGGAGTTGGAAGCAGTCCTGGGCGCGCTGGGGCCGGATGCGCAGCGCGTGACGGAGCGGCAATTCCTCGCGGCAATGTGCGACCGCCACGGCGCGATCAAGAGCTGGCTGATGAACCAGAACCTACTGGCCGGCCTGGGAAACATCTACGCCGACGAGGCCTTGTTCGAAGCGCGCATTCATCCCCTCACGCAACCCGGACGCGTTTCTCCTGAGAAGGCGCACCAGCTCTACAAGGCCGTGCGCAAGGTGTTGGACCGCGCCGTGCAACTGGGCGGCACGACCTTCAGCGACTACCTTGACGCCGAGGGCCGGCCCGGTGCATTCCTGAAAAAACTGCGCGTCTATCAGCACACCGGCGGGCCCTGCCGGCGCTGCGGCCACGCCATTCACCGCATGGTGGTCGCGGGACGCAGCAGCCACTTCTGCCCGCGGTGCCAGCCCCGGCCGCGCGTCACCGCCAGGATGCGCGGGCCGCGCGCGTTCGGCGCCTAGCGCCCCCATGCCTGTCGCCGGAGATCAGGCAATCCAGCTGTTTGGTGCGGCGATCGAGGCTGGCCAGAAGCTCAGGGTGTAAGGCGGTATCAACGGCCTGCGGCGCAGCTTGCGTGAGTCCCGTCTCGGGACCGGCTGCTACTGCCCCCGCACGCGGTCGTTGTGCTTCAGCCGGTAAATGCTGCGGCTGGCGCGGTTCTGCTCGTGGGTCAGCCTGGCGCGCTCTTGCGGTGTCACGTTACCATCCGCCTTGGCCTGCAGCTTGTCGGCTTGGATTCTTGCCTGCTGCCGTTCCAGCCTTCGCGTTTCGGCGGGAGTCAATTGCCCGCTCCGCACTCCTTGCGCGATCCGCTGCTGCTGGCGGACCTTTCGCGCGTTGATGCGCGGGGTGCGGGTGGTATCGGGGGACGTGCTTTGGGTCGTCTGTCCGAGGGCAGGCAGCGCCAGAGCGCCGACCAATGCCGGCGGAGTCAGGAACCTGAGCCAGATGTTCTTCATGTTTCCTCCTTGCTATCCTCAAGGAATGCCTGCCTGGGAGCTCTGGAGCCAGACGGCGTGTCGTGCTACATCTTCGCGTTCAGTATGTTCAAACACCCGTCGCTCGAAAGAGTTGCGAGTGATCGGAGATATTGCTGCCTTTATCATGCCTGAATCAAAGTGAAGAGTCTCGTGCGAGAAAGGCTCTGCGGCTTCGGACCACTACTGGCGGTATGGAAACGATGCCCATACAATATGTCGGCGGCGGCGCACCAATGCCACAAGATGTTGTATACCCATCAGAACTATTTGTGTCTCCGCCTGCCGAGCCACTTGACCACTGTTCGGAGCGTTTCTATGATCGTGCATAACTGGGGTGCAGGTGCAGGCCCCAATAACAACGCTGCTTCGTGAGTTGCTGAAGGAATGAAAGGAGCGGTGATTAACAGGGAACGGATCCGGTGGAGAGTTTAGTGTCTGGCCAGTTCCCAGCGACTTGCAGGCCAGACGGAACGTTTGATCCGACCGCCGGAATTGCTACCTGGGAGTTTCCAGGGTGTGAGTGAGCGGGGCGAGGGTAAAGCTATGAGGGGCTCCTCTCCCCCGCTCACAGCACCTGGATCGTCGACTCGCTAGACTTATCGGGCCTCCCGCGGGGAGGCCCTTTTTGTTAAGGACTGATCTTACCCGCCACGCGGGCCCTGTGGATCGTCCTTGGCTGTGAAAGCTTAAGAATGTTGTGCAGAAACCTTGCGGTGCCTTCCGGGTTGCTGTATACTGCGTCTTCGATGTTCAGAACCAACGCCAGCTCGTTTACTTACTTTACGTGCCGGTATTGGAGCTTCGCTCCAAGCCGGTAGAGTGGCGCTGGTCCGAACTAATAAAGCAATCGTAAGTAAGGCCAGCCCACTTGCAGCGAGTGGGCTTTTTCATTTTGGGGAGGGGGCGAAGCCATGATCGTCTGCATGAGGCTCCATGCGACGAAGGAACAGATCGAACATGTGTGCGACCGCATCCGCGAATTCGGCTACAAGGTTCACTCCATCCAGGGAGAGGAGCGTGTGGTGATCGGTGTGATTGGCGTCGGCGACGTTACCGCTTGTCTGGAGGCGCTTGAGGCCGCGCCCGGGGTCGAGAGCGCGGTGCGCATCTCCTCGCCTTACAAATTCGTCAGCAAAGAATTCCGCAAGGAAAGCACGCGAATTCCGATCAACGGCGTATCCATCGGGGGCGACCAGTTCGTGGTGATGGCCGGCCCGTGCTCCGTGGAGAGTGAGAAACAGATCATGGAATCGGCGGAATTCGTCGCCTCGGTGGGCGGGAAGATCCTGCGCGGCGGCGCTTTCAAACCCCGCACCTCTCCCTACGACTTCCAGGGCCTGGAAGAGGAAGGGCTGAAGTTGCTGGCCAAGGCGCGCGCGGCCACGGGGCTTGCGATCGTGACAGAGGTGATGAGCGAGCCGGATGTCTCATTGGTGGCCGAATACGCGGACATCATGCAGGTGGGCGCGCGCAATATGCAAAACTTCGCACTGCTCAAGGCGCTGGGCCGCTGCCCGCGGCCGGTGCTGCTGAAACGCGGCATGAGCTCCACCATCAAAGAGCTGCTGATGTCGGCTGAGTACATTACGGCGCACGGCAATCCCAAGATCATCTTGTGCGAGCGCGGCATCCGCACCTTCGAGACCGCCACGCGCAACACCTGCGATATCTCCGCCGTACCGGTGCTGAATGAGCTGACCCACCTGCCGGTAATCGTCGACCCGAGCCACGCCACGGGCCGGCAGAGCCTGGTGCCGGCGCTCGCGCGTGCGGCAGTGGCCATCGGCGCGGACGGCCTGATCGTGGAAGTGCATCCCTGCCCGGAAAAAGCCATGAGCGACGGTGCGCAGTCGCTCAGCTTCCCGCAGTTCCAGGCCATGATGAGAGAATTGAAACCCTATCTCGACATTTGGAAGGAAACACGCGCCACCCAGAACGCCACCGCAGCGCCATAGCACGCTGCCTTCGAACCGCCGCTAGAGAATCAGGAACTGCACCACGAAGAGGGCGGCGAAGATGTAAGTAAGCGTGGGGCACTCGCGCCCACGACCGGTGGCGAGCTTGGCGACGGCATAGGAGATGAGCCCGAAGGCGATGCCATCCGCCACGCTGAAGGTGAGCGGGATTCCGACCAGCACGAGGAAGGCGGGCAGGTATTCGGTGGGGTCATCCCATTTGAGCTCGCGCAGCGTTTTGAGCATCATGGAGCCCACCACGATCAGCGCGGGCGCGAGCGTGGGATAAAGCACCGACTGCCCCACCTTAACGCCGCCGCCGACCATCGAGGCGAGGGGGCTGAAGAAAAGCGAGGCCGCGAGCAGCAGGCCGGTCACGACGCTCGCCAGGCCGGTGCGGGCGCCGTCCGAAACTCCCGCCGCGGATTCGATGTAGCAAGTGATAGTGGAAGTTCCCATGGCCGCGCCCACGGTGGTCCCCACGGCATCGGAGAAGAGCGCTCGATCGACGCGCGGCAACTTGCCGTCGCGCAGCAGGCCTGCCTGCTGGCCCACGCCCACCAGCGTTCCCACCGTGTCGAAGAGCGCCAAGTAGAAGAGCACAAGAATCGCCGCGCCGAAGCGCGCCGGCGAAACACCCAGCAGGCCGCGCAGATCGAATTTCCAGAACGTCGGCGCAAGGTGGAGCTGAGCCGAAAACACTCCCTGATAATGCACCAAGCCGAACAGCACGGAGATGACGGCGGTGGCAAGAATGCCGATCAGGATGGCGCCGCGCACCCTGAATCCCAGCAGCACGAGCATCAGGAGCAGGCCCAGCACGCTCACGATGGTCGCGGGCTGGCGCAGGTCGCCCATGCGCACGAGCGTGCTCGGTGATTGGACGACCAGCCCGCCGTACTCGAGCCCGATAAGCGTGATGAACAGGCCGATGCCCGCCGCAATGCTGCACTTGAGGGAGTTGGGAATGGAGTTCACGATCTGCGCACGCAGGCCGGAGAGGGTGATGGCGACGAAGAAAATCCCCGCCAGCAACACCGCAGCGAGCGCCTGCTGCCAGGTGAGGCCGAAACCCAGGGGGACGGCGCCGCAGAGTGTATAGACGAAGAAGAAGTTCTCCCCCATGCCCGGAGCGAGCGCCACGGGGTAGTTCGCCGCAAGACCCATCAGCAGCGTGGCGGCGGCTGCCGAAAGACAGGTGGCAGTGAGCACGGCCTGGAAATTCATCCCGGCGATCGAAAGCACTCCCGGCTGCACGAAGATGATGTAAGACATGGCGAGGAAGGTAGTGATGCCACCCAGCACCTCGCGTTGAATGGTCGTGCCGTGCTCTTGCAGCTTGAAGAATTTCGCGATGCGGTTCATAGGAGTATCCAGTTATCAGTCATCAGTAAAGCCCAACAGGAGCCGACTCCTGGCCCTTACTGAAAACTGACAACTGACGACTGACCACGGACAACTGGCAGCAGTCTACTCTTCCTGAAATAGCCGTTTCAACGCTTCTCTTTGCTCGGCATTTTTCTGCAACATGAGGCGACGCAGGCGGCGGAATTCGTCGGGGTCGATCTTCTGCACCGTGCCGCGTCCGCGATGCGGGCTGAAGGCAAGAATGTGGTCGAGGTCCGGCTTGCGGGTGAGAGGATTGCGGAGGCGCACGGCCGCGCGCGGCGGGCAGAAATCGACCAGCGATCCCAGGCCCGCGTCACGGCCGTCGCAGGCGGCGCGGGCCAGGCCCACCACCCGCTTGCGATCGACCTCGTAACAGAGAAAGAGGTCGCCGCGCTTCACTTCTTCGCGAAGGAAGCGCAGGCTCGAGGCGCTGCGAATCCACCCTTCATCGCCCATTTCGAAGGCGCCGCGCGCGGGGGAGCGGAAATACTTGTCGAATTCCCACCCGCGCTTGGTATTAATCTTGAAGACCCAGACCCGCATGGATTCATAATCCTGGCAGTTTGCTGAAAACACTCTTTGCCGATGTCATTCTTGAGGGAGCGCAGCGACCGAAGAATCTGCAGGTCTGTCCGCGCCCGAACCACCTGCAGATCCTTCGCGGAGTTTACCCTGAGCGAACGAACGGGCTCAGGGTGAACTCCGCAAATGGGCTCAGGATGACATGCTTAGGACGTTTTTCGGCAAACTCCCCGGGCGGCGCCAGTTTTCAGACTTCCACCACGCGCGCGGTGCGCACGGCAGGGATGGCGCGGATTTCGTTCAGCACCTCGTCAGGCACGCGATCATCGACGTTGACGAAGCCGATGGCTTGCTGCGTTTGCGGGTTACGTCCCAGCGCGAAGTTGGCGATGTTGATCTTGCGGTCGCCGAGAATCGTGCCGACGCGCCCAATGACGCCCGGCACGTCCTGATTGCGAATAAACAGGATGACGCCGCGCAGGGGTGCTTCGATATCGATATCGTTAATGCCCAGAATGCGCAGCCCGCCGCCCAGGCCCACCATGCCCAAGGCTGTGGCGGATTCACCTTCCGTGGCCAGAGCGATGCCCAGCGAGTTGGAAAACGCCGCACGCCGCGCGCTACGCAGTTCCGCCACTTCCACGCCCCGCTGCTGCGCGAGCGCGGCAGCATTCACCAGGTTCACTTGCACGGAAAGCGCGTGCGAAAGGACTCCCTTGAGCACCGCGTTCTTCACCAAGTGCGTATTCAGCTCCGCCAAACCGCCGTCGTAACTGATGCGCACCTCGCGGATTCTCTCGCCCGAAATCTGCGCCAGAAACGCGCCCAGTTTTTCGCCGAGCTGGATGTAGGGCTCGAGCTTCTTAAATTCCTCGGCGGAAATCGCCGGCATGTTGACCGCGTTGCGCGCCACGCCCAGCAGCAGGTAGTCGCGTACCTGCTCGGCGATGCGGATGCCCACGATTTCCTGAGCCTCTTCCGTCGAGCCTGCGATGTGCGGGGTGGCGATGACGTTCGGATGGGTCACCAGCTTCAGATCCTTGGGCGGCTCGGCTTCGAAAACGTCGAGCGCCGCGCCGGCCACTCGCCCGCTCTCGAGCGCCGCCAGCAATGCGGCCTCCTCGATCAGTTCGCCCCGCGCGCAGTTTACGATGCGCACGCCGGGCTGGGCGAGCTCGAGCGTCCGGGCGTTGAGCAGATGGCGCGTCTCGGGCGTGGCGGAGGCGTGCAGGCTGACGAAGTCGGCCGCCTTCAGCACCTCCTCCAGCGAGGCCAGCTTCACGCCCAGGTCGCCCGCCAGGAGCGAAGAGACGTAAGGGTCGTAAGCGACGATTTCCATTTCGAAGGCCTTGGCGAGGCGCGCCACCTCCGAGCCAATCTGACCGAGGCCGACCAAGCCAAGTGTCTTGCCGCGCAACTCCATCCCCTGGAGTTTTTTCTTTTCCCATTGGCCCTTCTTCATCAAGGCGTCAGCCTGCGGGATGCGCCGTGCGAGCGCCAGCAGCAGCGCCAGCGTATGCTCAGCCACGCTCACGGCATTGCCGCCCGGCGTGTTCATGACGACTACGCCTTTCTGCGTAGCGGCGTCCAGGTCCACGTTATCGACGCCTACGCCGGCGCGGCCGATCACGCGCAGCCGCTCGGCGCTTTCGAGGAGCTTGGCCGTGGCTTTCGTGGCGCTGCGCACCACGAGCGCGTCGGCGTCGCGGATCTCCTCGGCAACGTTGGCTCCCGGCGTCTTCGGCAGGAAGACGACATTCCAGGATGCTTCCGCTCGCAGGATTTCTACGGCACGTTCCGAGACGTTGTCAGCAATAAGGATTTTCATGGCTATGATTCCTTGTGTGAATTGAGAATTGCAGGCAGCGGCACGATGCGTGGCGACGGCCAGCTTCAGGGGACCTTAGGAGAACACCCAGAAGGCAACCTCGTTGTCATCCTGAGGAGTCCCGCCTTGCGGGACCACGAAGGATCTGTATTTCCTTTGGAGCGAAATGCAGACTGCAGACTCTTCGCTGTCGCTCAGGATGACAAGCGTGAGGGCTTCTCCGAGTCCCGGTCACGCCGCGTGCCGCAGGTAAACCTCTTCCACGGCGCGCACGCCGGATCCGAGCTCCACCTTCTGTCCGAGCTTCAGCAGCGCGATTTCGAGCGCCGCGAAAACCGCGAACAGGTCGGCGATGTCGTAGTAGCCCAGATGCGCCAGGCGGAAGATCTGACCTTTCATGCTGCCCTGGCCGTTGGCGACGATCGCACCAAAGCCCGTGCGCAGTTCCTTGACGATCGCGCCCGAATCCATGCCGGCGGGGGCACAGATGGCGGTGGCGGCGTTGGCGGGCGAGGACACCGCAAACAGTTTCAGCCCCAGCGCCTGGGCCGCGGCACGCGAGGCTTCCGCCAGCAGCGCGGCGTTCGCAATCAGGTTTTCGCGGCCGATCTTCTTGATGTACTCGAGCGCAGCGTGCAAGCTGATGATGAGCGTGGTGGCCGGTGTGTAGGCCGTCTCACCTTTCGCCTGGTTCTTGCGCTCCTTGGCGAAATCGAAATAATAGTGGGGAAGCTTGGCTTTGGCGATCAGGCCCCAAGCCTTTTCGCTGACGCTCGCGAACGCCAGGCCGGGCGGAATCATCACGGCCTTCTGGGAGCCGCCAATCACGACGTCGAGCCCCCACTCTTCGATGTGCAGGTTGGAGGTGCCGAGCCCAGTGATGGCGTCGACCACCAGCGCGGTTTCGGGATAATTCTTTACGGCTTCGCCGAGCGTGCGCACGTCGTTCATCACTGCCGTGGAGGTCTCCGTAGCCTGGATGTACACGGCGCGGAACGGCCTGTCGCTCGCGAGCTTTTGCTTCATCTCGCCGATGTTCACGGGCTGGCCGTAGGGCGACTCCACCTTCACCGCCTCGATGCCGTAGGCTTGCGCGAGACCCAGCCAGCGCTCGCCGAACTTGCCGGCGGTGCCGACCAGGACGCGCTCGCCGGGTGAGACGAGGTTGGTCAGGGCGCCTTCCATGGCTCCGGTCCCGGAGCTCGCGAAAATCAGCACGTCGTTCTTGGTATCGTAGTAGTACTTCAGCGCTTCGAGCGTTTCCGTCATGATCTTCCGAAACGCTTCGGTGCGATGGTGAACGTTAGCCGCCGTGAGCGTGCGCGCCTGCGCCTCCATCAGCAGCGGAGTGGGGCCGGGCGTGAAGAGTCTCTCTTTGATAATGCCGGGCATGAACGCGTTTCCTCTTTGGTTTGAATGTGGCTTCGGAAAAACCTTGGCGGAGCTTGCGGGGTGTACCGAGAATCCTAGGCGGTTTGAGCCGAAGCCAGTCAGAATAGGAGAGGAAACGCCAATTGTCAAATCAAATCCCTCTATGATGAAGCTCCGCTCCGGTCGTCCCGCGCCCAGGCTCGCTTCTTGCAGACAACACACCTCCATTAATGAGTTGCGAAGATGCTTTTCGCGGCCGCCCGGGTGTCATTCAGTTGGGGGCCAATGGATAACTACTTCCTCGGGGGGCAAAGCTATCTTTACTTTCTGGATATTGCTCCTATAATGTCCGGTGAGACCCGTGCGTTCTTCGGAGGTCTCTCGTCCGACGGCGGGTCAGCAGGGAGGATCAGATGCGGGACTTCATCATAGCAGTTGTCATTCTTTCGTTCGCTGCTTTGGCCAGCGCCCAGCAGGCGCCGCCTTCACCGCCGGCCACGGCAGGTGCGCCGGCGACACCGGGCCGGTTGCCCGTGAAGCGCGTGGTGCTTTACAAGAACGGAGTTGGGTACTTCGAGCACTCGACGCGCGTGCGCGGGACGCAGGACCTGAATATCGACTTCACCTCGGCCCAGTTGAACGACGTGCTGAAGTCACTGACCGTTGTGGACCTGGGCGAAGGGCGCATCACGGGCGTGCGCTTTAATTCCGTGGCGCCGCTCTCGGAACGCCTGAAATCCTTGCGCCTGCCGCTGGGCGAAGACGCAACGCGCAAGGATCTTCTGGAGGCGCTGCGCGGAACACGCGTGGAAGTGCGCAGCGGCCCGGCGGTAACGAGTGGGAAGGTGCTGAGCGTCGAGATGGTGAAAAGGTTCGGCGCGAAACCGGAGCAGATGGAGGAAGTACTGGAAGTCACGCTGGTGACCGACGCGGGGGAAGTTCGCAGCTTCGAGCTGTGGCCGGGAACTTCCCTACGCATTGCCGACCGCGAGCTGAGTGACGAAGTCAATCGTTATCTGAACCTGATCGGCTCCGCGAAGGCGGTGGACTTGCGGCGGCTGACGATTTCCGCCGCGGGCACGGGCGAGCGTGAAATCTTTGTCAGCTACATCAGCGAAGTGCCGGTGTGGAAGAGCACCTATCGCATCCTGCTGGACGCGAAGGCGGGCGCCAAGCCGCTGGTGCAGGGATGGGCCGTGGTGGACAACACCGTCGGCGAGGATTGGAAAGACGTGCAACTCTCGCTCGTGGCGGGCGCGCCGCAGTCCTTCGTGCAGAACATCTCGCAGCCCATGTACGTCCGGCGGCCGGAGGTGCCGCTGCCCCAGTCGGCGATGCTCACTCCACAGACGCACGAGGCGGCTGCAATGCCCATGGCCGCGCCCGCGGCCCCACCGCCCGCGTCAATGGCTGAGATCGCAGGCGGCGTGGGAGGTGGTTATGGTGAAGGTCGTGCGGCTGCATCCCCACCCCCGGGGCAACGTAAGGCAGAGGAATCTCAACGACTCGATCTCGCCGAGCGACTTCTCAAAGCGCAGCGCGTGGAGGCGGAAGCGAAAGGCGTCGGCGATTTCTTCGAGTACAACCTGACAGAAAAGGTCACCATCGGCAAGAACCAGTCGGCGCTGGTGCCGATTCTGCAAACGCGCATTGACGCGGAGAAAGTGACGCTTTGGAACGAGGACTCCGACCAAGCGCTCCGCGCCCTCTGGCTGCACAACACGAGCGGCATGACGCTTGACGCGGGCAGCTTCAACGTGCTCGATGAGGGTACCTTTGCCGGCGAGGGCATGCTCGACGCCGTGCGCCCCGGCGAAAAGCGGCTGATCTCCTACGCGGCCGACCCTGCCCTGCGAATCCAGGTCGAAGAGCAGTCCGCTGAAAAGCCCTTTAGCCGGATCCGGGTCATCAAGGGAACAATGATCATGACCAAGGAGGAGCGCGAGACCAAGACCTACAAGATCAGCAACTCCGACCCCGCGGCGCGCGACGTCATCATCGAGCATCCCGCGCGCCCCGAATGGAAACTCACGGAAGGCGTGACGCCGGAGGAGACTTCCGCGTCCTTCCACCGCTTCCGCGTGAAAGTGGAACCCAAGAAGAGCGCACAACTGGTGGTGGAGGAATATCACCCTCTGAGCGCGCGGGTGGAACTCTCAAACCTCTCAAATGAATACATCGATCTGTTGGCCGAACAAAAGAGAATGACTCCCGCCATGGAGAAGGCGTTCAAGAGGGTCCTCGACCAGAAAGCTGTCATCGAGGGACTCGACGCGCAACTGAATTCGCGCCAACAGGAGGAAACCAGCATCTCGAGCGACCAGGCCCGCATCCGCGAGAACATGAAGGCGCTCAAGGGCAGCCCGGAGGAGAAAGCTCTGCTGCAGCGCTACACACGCCAATTGGATGAGCAGGAAGACCGTCTGGCGACGCTGCGCAGCCAGATCGCCGACCTGAAGGGCAAGCGTCAGCAGGCCAGCCAGCAACTCGACCAGATCCTTGCGGAGATCAGCCTGGACGAAAGCTTCTAGTGCCTCGGTTGCGGAACAAAGCGCACTTGCTTGCACCGAAGGGCGGGGGCGCCTTCACAGGGCTCGCGCATTTGTGAAACCGAGCAGGAGGACCGGAAAGCCCCTCCCCTACACGGAACCCCCAAACCCCACCCTCCCGGCGAGCCAACACGCTCCTGGGCGGGGTCTGATACAGTCTTGGCCCGGCCAAGAGGCCACCGAATCTGCGCCACCCCGGCGCGGGTAACCAGGAGATCCACCATGAAGCGCCTTGTGCCAGCCGCCCTTGCAGTCGCGGGAGTTCTGTTCGCACCTGCTTTGACGCCGCTCTCATCCCAGGTGGGCAAGCCCCAGCCCCTAAGTCTGCCTCTCGAATGCCCAGGGGGAGATTGCCCGCTGTTGCAGGGTGCTCCGCAGACGGCGGGCATGCGCAGTGGGTTCGTGCGCCTCAAGCCCGGGGAAACGGTCGGCTGGCATACGACGGGAAAGAATGAAGAGTCGCTGGTGGTGCTGCGGGGGCGCGGCGAAGCACGCATCGAAGGCCAGCCCGCCCACGCCTTCGCTGCGCCGGCGCTCGTCTATATTCCCCCGGCGACACGGCACAACGTCGCGAATATCGGCAATGAGCACTTGGAATACATATACGTGGTCGCGCCCGCGCAGACACCCTGAGGATTGGCTTGGACTCTCCGCACCTGTCCCCTCACGGTCGAGACCAGAAAGCCCATTCCCTGCGGGCTAACGGCGCGCGCATATCAATTTCCCTTCTGCCCGTGCCGTGCCGCCCCGAGGGTGAGAATCGCCCAAGCCGGCAAGCTGCCGCCTCGCCCATCTACAGGCGCCCCTTGACATTCTCACGATAAGGTCTAGAGTGTTGGTAGGCAAAGTAGTTGGTTTCGCCGTAATGTCGGCCAGATGGGATTGCGGCGTTCCCGGTTGCACCGACCGTTTCGAGGCGCCTCGACTTCCCCTTTGTGACCGACCGTGCGGCCTGTCTAACCTTCCAATGGTCTGCCTCCACGCCCGAGGTAGTGGGCGCGAAAGGAGGTTGCCGTGTTCCAGATGATTAACCAGACACCTGAGGAGCCCGGGGACCGGAAGATGCTCCTGGTCAAGATTGGCATGTTCATCGTGGCTTTGGCTGCCCTGGGCGGTGTGGTGTATTTCTTTGCGTTCGTCTCTATGGGTAATCACTAGCTACGGCCGGGCGAGAGGGAATTGTTCTTCGACAAGCCGTAAGGCCTCGCCGCGGGTGTGTATGCGGCCTTCCAACTGAGCATCCTCCACGACTTGGAGGATCCGTTTGAAGATTGGCCCGGGACTATATCCCTGTGCGATCAAATCGTCGCCACGAAGCAAGGGCGCCGGCTTGATCTCTTCCTGGGGAGTTTCTTCCAGCATTCTCCGCGCCAGTTCATAATTCGTCAAATCGCCATGACTCGCCAGGCAGTCCAGCCGGTGCAGTTCCAGGTGTTCCTCAAATCCCTCCTGGCGCAGAAAGCGGAGCTGGGTTGAGAGCCGCATGCGCGGAAAATCCTTGAAGCGCAGATGCTGCCGCACCAGTTCCACCACGCGTTCCGTCTCGCGCGCGGAAAGCCGCAAGCGGCTACAGATCTCCTCCGCCATCTTCGCGCCCACTTCCACGTGGTTATCGAACCGGATGCGTTCGCGGATACTGAATGTCGGCGGCTTGCCGACGTCGTGCAGCAGGACACCCAGGGCCAGCGTGGGTGTCGGCTCGCGCAGCCTCTCGAGCATCTGCAACGTGTGGATCCACACGTCGCCCTCGGGGTGAAACTCCGGTGGCTGCTCCACGCCCTGCAGGCGTTTCACCTCCGGCAATACCTCCTGAAGTAAACCCGATTCATCTAGTAGCTCAAATCCCTGCCGTGCCTGGCCCTCCGTAAGGATCTTAACGATCTCGTCACGCACCCGCTCCGCGCTCACGTCGTGGGTCTGCGCCGCCAGCCTGCGGATTGCTGTGAGCACCGTGGGCTCCAGCTTGAAACCAAAGCGTGCCGTGAAGCGCACGGCGCGCAACATCCGCAAGCGGTCTTCACTGAAGCGCTCCATGGGATCGCCGATCGTCCGCACGCGCCGGGCGCGGATGTCGGCCTGCCCGCCCACGAAATCCAGCACCTGGTCGCTGAGCGGATCATAGAGCAGCCCGTTGATGGTGAAGTCGCGCCGGCGCACATCTTCCTGCGGAGTCTCGGCGTAACGGACTTCGCGCGGGTGCCGCCCGTCCGCGTAGAGTCCGTCACTGCGAAACGTCGCGACCTCCACGTTTCCCCCCTCGCGGGGAACGATGACGACTCCGAACTGCGCGCCCACCGTGAGCGCGTCAGGAAAGAGCGTTAGCACTTGGTCCGGCGTCGCGTTAGTGGTCACGTCATAGTCCTTGGGCTCGCGCCCCATCACCAGGTCGCGCACGCACCCGCCCACCAGGTACGCTTGGAATCCCTCGGACCTGAGCCGGCGCACAATCTCGGTTGCGGCTTCGCGCTTGGCATCCATCAGCCTATTACAACCGAGGAAGCGCGTCTCCGCAAGGGGTCTGCAGACCAGAACCCTTGCTCCGGACACGCTGGTGATTGAAAGGGGGAATGCCGCGTCGCGGCTAACGTTTCTGCAACGCCTCTTCGATGCGGCGCAGCATCAAGACGTCTTCCTGGTTATAGGCCAGCACTTCGTTCTTGCAGCGCTCGTCCTGGGTCGCTTCGTATTGCTTCCAGGTTTCGTCGGCCCACTTGCCGTCTTTGCCCGGGAGCTTTCGCTTGAGCCCCAGGCTCTGTTCGACCACCTTCTGCCCGCCCCAGAGCCCTTTCCTCCAGCATTCCGGGCACAGGTCCACGTGCTGGAACTCTTTGTCCAGCACCACTCCGAGTTGCGCCGCGATCACCGGGAAGTCGAACCCCGTGTACCCCTTGACGTTGTCAGGAATCGATCGCCCATTGTACGTCAGCAGCCGCTCCACCCCTTTGAGCACCTGCATCAGGTTGGCCTTCGTCGCATCCTTCCCCACAAGCTGCATGAAAGCGTCGCTCGTCCCGTCCAGAATTCGCACCCCAATGACCGTGATCCGGTGATGCTGGTAATCCTTGAACAGCCGCTGGTCGGTGAACTTCCCGACGTAGTTTGTTTCGATGTCAAGGTAGGCGGTTTTCATGGCTGCTCCCAGACTTATTCGAGTCTACTACCCTCGCCCCCCTTTGGGGGAGAGGGTTCTATGAAAGGGGATGTCAAGAGAAAACACTTCACCGCTGGCTGGTGGCGGGAGTTTCTCTTGGCATCCAGCCCCGGTGAGACGGCGATGGGCGCGAATCCGCGCAGAGGACATCTTCCTGGTGAGGCGCTAACGAGCCGAGCATCTTTCCGGAGCCGTGGCAAGCCGTGGGGGTGGCAGGTGGTGCCAACCAGGGTTCTATCGGAGCCTCGAGGCCTAGGGCTTTTTGGGGTTGTGCGAGGGGGCATAGTGTGGCTAAGGAAGCCCGTCCCGGAAAGCGGGACCGCAGCCTAACCCTCTCCTGGATACTCTCTCTCGTGGGTGGAACTCCTCGCGGAACTCCTCCCACCCGAGTGCCTGAAACACTCGGCGAACCGTCGCCATGCGTGAACATCCTCTGCGGCATTCGGCCGGGGTTTCCCGCGCTAAGCAGCTTGCGGCTTCAGACGTTCGACTGGGTAGCGTCCTCCTTTCTTCCAAAGGCTCAAGGTCAGGGCGGCCAGCTTGCGCGCCACACTGAGGCGCACCAACTCCGGTTTGCGTCCTTCCTGCACCCGCTGCTGGTAGTAATCCTGCCAGGGTCCGGGGCGATGAATCACCGCCGTGGCCGCCGACTTGAAGATGGCTTTCAGCTCCGGCTGGTGGTTGGGATTGAGCCCGCGAATCGCTACCGGCTTACCCGTCCGCACGATCCGCCCTTGCACCAGGCGGTACTCGGCACTGGTGCGACTGACCAGTCCCAGGCCCCCGTAAGCCCAGAAGCAACGCTTGTTGCGATATCGGTGGGGCGTCTGGATACGCGCGATCAGCAAGGCCACGCGCACTGGCCCCAGGCCGGGAACCTCCCGCAGACGCCGGCAGGCTGGACGTTTGCGGCTCTCCCGCAGCAGCGCCTGCCGGGCCTGGCGGCGCATGGCGCGGGCGCATACACGCCCCTGCCCACACAGTCGATGCCTCGGCCCCGATACAGAGCCTTGATCCGGTTCATCACCCGCGTCGTGTCGCTCACCAGCGCCTGATAACTGTGCGCCAGCTCCTGCAACGGACGCACACTCCGGCTGCCATGGTAGACCGGGCGCAACAGACCGGCGCGCAGCAACTCCGCCAGCTTGTGAGCGTCCCCAGGGTCGTTCTTGTTCCCCGCTTTCAGCCGGGCCTTGTGACGCGGATCGCAAACCACCAACTCCGCCACCCACGGCTGCAGCAGATCGTACAGCCAGGCCGAGTACATCCCTTCTTCCAGGGCCACCTGCAGTCTCCCCCGCAGCCCCTCCAGGAAACCCCGAATCTGCGCCGCCTTCGTCGCCATCACGCCCCTGGCCACCTCTCGTCCCGAGGCGTCTAACACCGAGGCCACAACCGTGGCCAAATGCACGTCCAAACCGATATACTTGTCAGCGCTCATAAGGGTGCTCCTAAAAGTGAAGGTTGGTGCCTACAACCCAACCATACACAAACAGGGGCGCCCTTTCATAATGCGTGGTCCGGCCTGCCGGACCGGGTGAGGGGGGCTTCGCCGGGGGCTGCCCACGCCCTTCGGAATTGAAACAGCTCTTGAGACTGTCCTTGCCAAGTACGAACCGCTAATGTCTACACCACGCCCTCATCGACGCCGCCTGTGGTTCCTGCTGATTGCGCTCGGGGCCGCGATTCTCGCCCTGCCCGGCGCCAGTCTCTATTACGAGTACTCCGGCGGGCAAGCTTGCGCGCGCTGCCACGAAATCTGGCAGCCCTACACTGACTGGCAAACCTCCACGCACCGGAACGTTCCGTGCGGCGTGTGCCACGGCGATGTCTTTACGCTGGAGGCGGGTTTTCACATCAATAACCTGCGCCGGCTGATGAATCACCTAGGTGGGAACGCGCCGGAACAGGTGCGGCTGAAGACGCGCGACGTTTTCCGCGTCGCCGACCGCTGCAAGACTTGCCACCAGCAGGAGTGGGCCGATTGGGCGTCGGGCGCGCACAGCGGCACCTACACGGAGATCTTTCTCGACGCGAAGCACAACCACCAGCGCCTGCTGATGGATGACTGCCTGCGCTGCCACGGCATGCACTACGACGGCAGTATTCGCGACTTGGTGACGCCGATCGACACCGCGGGCCCGTGGAAACTGCGCGACCCCGCTCTCGCCGACCGGCCCGTCATCGTCTGTCTCACCTGTCACGAAATGCATCGTCACGGCGCTCCCCTGGCGCGCCCGCCGGCGAAGCCCGCGACGAGTCTCGGCCAGGAAGTGAACAGGCCCTCACTTGCGCTCTTCGACCGCCGGGACCTCGAATCCGTCGCCGTGGCCAGTCTCCCCTTGCCCGATATGCGCGAAGGGGAACGCCCGGTGAAGATCAGCCACGACTCGCGCCAGGCGCTCTGCTACCAGTGCCACGCACCGCTCTCGACCCGGCAGGTGGGCTCGGGCGACGACCGCACGCCGATGGGAGTTCACGAGGGTCTCAGTTGCTTTGCCTGCCACGACAAGCACGGCGGGCGCACCCGCGCCTCCTGCGCGAATTGCCATCCGCGCCTGTCGAATTGCGGCCTCGACGTGGAGACGATGGATACAACTTTCAAATCCACCCGGAGCCCACACAACATTCACTTCGTAAAGTGTCTCGACTGCCACTCGAAGGGAGTGCCCAAGAAACCCCGGCCTGACGCCGCCGCAATGTGCCGAAAGAAGAATCCGTGTCAGCGAACACAGGACCATAAACATGCGGAGGAACATCCAAAGTCGGTCGCGGGAAAGTCAACTATGATCACTCAGATGTGATTTAGGCGAAGGACATGTGTTGATCGAACCTCAGTTACTTGTCCGGGACTCGACTGCTCGCGCGCCGAACAGTTGGGCGGGTTTTATCTTTACCCCTTCCGTGCCAGCAGTGATTTGCCGATTGCGGTTTGTGAATTTGGCCGGATCGGCCCCTGGAAGCGCTTTCGGCCCACGGCTCAGTATTTTTCCGCAACATATCGCCCTCCCACTTCCGGGATCGTTTCTTCCGGGGTCAAGGTTTTGAGTCGATGCAGCGACTGTACTGTATAATCCGCGGAACAGTTGATTTTCGAGGTGAGCATGAAAAGACTACTTACCGGCATTCTGTTGATGCTTAGTACTGCCGTAGTGGCACAGGCAGCGGAAGTCCAGCGCTGGTCCGAGAAGACCGCAAATGACTGGTACGCGAAGCAGCCTTGGCTTGTTGGAAGCAATTACATGCCCGCGGACGCCATCAACCAGCTCGAAATGTGGCAGGCCGATTCCTTTGATCCCCAGCGCATCGACCTGGAATTGGGCTGGGCCGAAAGACTCGGGATGAACACCATGCGAGTTTTTCTGCACGATCTCCTCTGGCAACAGGATTCAGCCGGTTTCCAGAAGCGGATTGACACGTTCCTCAGCATTGCGGCGAAACACAAGATCCAACCGCTGTTTGTGTTGTTTGATTCGTGCTGGGATCCGTCCCCCAAACTCGGCAAGCAGCGCGACCCGCGACCTGGAGTTCACAATTCAGGATGGGTGCAAAACCCCGGGGCTGCTACCCTGAAGGATGCGACTCAGTATCCCCGTCTCGAAGCTTACGTAAAAGGCGTGGTGGGAGCGTTTGCACACGACCGACGGGTGCTTGGTTGGGACGTTTGGAACGAACCGGACAACAGGAACGATTCCGCCTATGGAAAGCTGGAACCGCCGAACAAGGCTGCCCTGGTGCTCAAGCTCTTGCCGAGGGTTTTCGAGTGGGTGCGCGCGGCTGGTCCGGACCAACCGCTCACCAGCGGCTTGTGGGAAGGCCGGGATTGGTCGTCGCCCGACAAGCTTTCACCCATCGAAAGAGTGCAGTTGGAAATGTCCGACGTGATTTCATTCCACGATTACGAAGTGCCGGAGACGTTCGAGAAGCGCGTGAAGTCGTTGCAGCACTACCATCGGCCGATCCTCTGCACGGAGTACATGGCGCGCGGGAATGGGAGCACTTTCCAGGGAACCCTACCCATCGCCAAGAAATACAAGGTCGCCGCGATTAATTGGGGCTTTGTTGCCGGGAAAACGCAAACCTACTTCCCGTGGGACTCCTGGGAGCACCCATACACGGACCGCCAACCCTCAGTCTGGTTCCACGACATCTTCCGGAAGGATGGCACGCCGTATCGGCCTGAAGAGGTGAAGTTCATTCGCGAGATGACCGGAAGCCCCGCGGGCGGCAAGTAAGGCGCCCTGTGTGTTGCCAAAATTCAATCACTTTGAGAAATCAGCGGGTTACGAGACGCGTCCAGGGTGCCACATGTCCTGGTAAACTGGCTCCATGTCCGAGTTCGTGCTGACTCTCTCTTGTTGGTTCCGCGCCTTCCTTCGCTCTCGAAACAGTTTGGGACTGGAAATTCTGGCCTTGCGTCAGCAAGTCAGCGCGCTCAAGCGCCAGAACCCACGCCCCAGACTGAACACCTGGGATCAGGGGTTCTGGGTGCTCCTGTGACGGGTCTGGTCTCGGTGGGCCGAGATGTTAGGGGTGGTGAAGCCAGAGACCGTAGTGAGGTGGCATCGTGAGGGATTTCGGCTGTATGGGCGGTTCCTCTCCCGAAGAACCGAGCGGGGCAGACCCAGGGTTCCTTGTGAGCTGCGTGAACTCATTCAGCGGAGAGCGATTGAGAATCCGACTTGGGGAGCACCCAGAATCAACGGTGAGCTGTGGAGACTGGGTTGTGAGATTTCCGAGCGCACGGTGTCCGGGTTCCTTACTCGCGTGGGCCGTAACGGAGATGCGCGCAAGCGCTGGTTAACCTTTCTTAAGAACCCTCGGGACGTGATTGTGGCGATGGACTTGTTTACGGTTCCGACCGCAACTTTCCGTATGCTTTACTGCTTTTTCGTGATCAGCCACGGCCGGAGGAGAGTCCTCCGCTTCAACGTCACTAAGCACCCGACCAGCTAGTGGATCGTGCAGCAATCGAGAGAGGCGTTCCCTGAGGATGTTTCACCCCGATACCTGATCCTGGATCGAGATGGAAAGTTCGATGAAGAAGTAACGGAAATGATCAAATCCATGAGCAGCACGCCGATTCGAACGGCCTATCGGAGTCCGTGGCAGAACGGGGTTGCCGAACGTTGGGTGGGGAGTTGCCGCAGAGAGTTGCTGGACCCTGTGATCGTCTTCAACGCAGCTCATCTGCGCCGGTGGGTTCGTGAATACCTCCGCTACTATCACGAGGACCGCGCCCACGATGGGCTGGGGAAAGACACCCCCGAGAAGCGGCCTGTGGAGCCAAGGAAAGCAGCTCTGTCCAGACTTGTGGCCATGCCCCGTGTCGGTGGGATCCATCATCGGTACACGTGGCGTGCAGCTGCATGAAAGAGCTTCTCGGCGAAAGCATGTCTAGTTCGATCTCTTGCTGACTTGTTCCTCCAACCGCCGTTTCTGCGCGAGAGTCGTCGCGCAAGAGAGCGTGGAGTCTCGTCGGCAAGTTGTGGGACTGGAAGGGAAGGTTTCCGCAACCCCTGCCGGGGAGAATCGACCATGGCGCACAGTCGTATTTAAGTCGGAAAGATTGATTCAGTTTGCGGCAGACGCGTTCTTGGCGACACACAACGGTGTGTCTCGAACAGGAAAGCTGCCAAGGTTTCCGCGGAATCCACTGCCAACACCGCGTGCCGTTTGTCTGGCTTGTAAGTGCGCACGTGCCGGTCGGCCATCTTGTTGCTCAGGCCAGACAGGTCGCTGACTGGAAACGTAACATCGATCCGCGCCAGTAGTGACTGGAATCGCAAGCGGTCTGCAGTGAGAGAGCCGGAACTTGAAACCTGCCCAAGGGCCTTGGTAGGATGACGGGATCCGAAGGGAGAATCTTCTCTATGGAAGCCACGGCTGCCAGACCCGACAGGGCGCCTTCGTCCTTTCTCGATCGACTCGGCATTTACCCACCCCTGGCATGGGGATTCCTCGCTGTCCTGCTGTTGATGTGCGCATGCGGCGTTGAATCGGGATTTCTGTCGGCTTATCTCGCCGGCAAAGGAATATCGGCATCGGCCGTGGCGCTGGTGTTCACCGTGTACGGTGTCACCGCTACGTTTGCGTCATGGCTGTCCGGGGCCCTCTCCGACCTCTGGGGATCGAAACGGGTCATGTTTATCGGTCTGGCCATCTGGCTCGTTTTCCACGTGGCCTTTCTCTTACTGGGGGTCGCGCCGGGCAACTACCCGCTCTTGCTGCTTTTCTATGCAATGCGCGGCTTCGGCTATCCGCTCTTCGCATACGGCTTCCTGGTGTGGATCACGGTGGCAACGCCGGCTCGAAATCTCGGGACATCGTTGGGCTGGTTTTGGTTTGCATTCGCCGCGGGCTTCCCGACCCTCGGCTCTCTCATCGCGAGTTACTTGGTTCCGCTGCTGGGCTCGTATCGGACCCTCTGGTGGGCGCTTATTTTCGTCGCCGCTGCCGGCCTGGCCCTGGCCGCCGTTCGGGATCCGACGGGAACACGGAGACTCGCTCCCGCGGGCGAGAATCCAATAAAAACGCTCATTTTCAGTGCGACGATCGCCTGGCAGATCCCGAAGATCGGAATCGGCGGTATCGTGCGAACGATCAACACGGCGGCCCAACTCGGTTTTCTGGTGTTTCTGCCGGTCTATTGCACCACCACGGTCGGCTTCACCCTCACGCAGTGGCTACGCTTGCTAACCATGCTGTCGGTGACCAACGTCATCTGGAACCTCTTGTTCGGAATTATCGGCGATAAATTCGGGTGGCGGAGGACCGTCACGCTGTTCGGCGGCGTAGGCTGTGCGGTCACGACCCTCATGTTTTATTACTCCATGCAGGGACACCCGGCGAATTACACGCTGGCGGTCATTGCCGGCATGTTCTATGGAGCCACCCTGTCGGCCTATACGCCACTCGGGGCGATTATGGCGGCTCTCGCGCCGGGCCGCAAAGGCGCGGCCATGTCGATCCTCAACTTCGGTGCCGGGGCGAGCGCCTGGGTCGGCCCTGCGATCGTCGGTGTCTTTTTGCCGTTGCTGGGTGTCGCAGGCGTAATGTGGATCTTCGCCGTGCTCTACGCCGTCAGCGCGGTACTAACAATGTTCATGAAGGTTCCGGAGGACAAGGCGGCCGCGTAACGAAGCCGCGCCACGGTCCCAGATCTCCTCCGAACCTATCAGGCGAAAGGTCGGGTCTTGACTCAGCCGCTCAGTGTCGTTCACGTCTTCATAGCTTGCCAAGCGGCTGTACACCAACTGGCGGAGCAGATCGGCCAGAGGGAGTTGCGTGTTCTTTCCCCGGTGGGAGTCGGTCACGTGTTGGGTGATGAGGTCGCCCAGACCCAAGCGCTCGACCAATTCCCGCACCAGAATCAGGCCAGCGTCAGAGGTAACGCGCGATCGCTGCAAGTCGACCTTCAGGGAAGGTTTGAACGAGAGCTGAAAGGGCTGATTTTGGCTCTCACCTACTGGGTGTGGACCTCCGGAGTAACCCTACCACTTTCAAACCCGCATCAATACAGATGACGACGAGCATCCGAAGGTTCATAGGTGGAGTTCAAAAAGGAAATCTGGGAGTAGAATCTTCGACGCAACTCACCGGGCGCCCCAGGGAGCGGTCGAACCACTCGTTTCCGATGATGCCGTGCAGGCTCGGGTAGTCGCCTGTCAGAAGGGTCGCGTGCCCAGGCCCGGTGAAGGTGACGGCGTAGTCATAGCGGGAGTTCGTAAACCGCGCTCCCGCCAGCAGGAGGTTGAAGCCCCGCCCAGCAAAGTAAGGCCGGAAGCGATCCAAATAGTCGTCTCGGAATTCATCGATGATGATCATGATGACGAGCTTGGGGCGGTGAGGCGCGGTGGAAACCTCCGTGAACCCGCTCGACCGCCAGAACATCAGAAAAGCCAGGGCCGCGATGAGGACTATGGCTGGTACGAAGAACCGTCCACTGCGCAAAGTTCGCACCTCCTCACGGGATGGGAGTGCCGTGGACGGCCGCTTGACACGTTCTGGCACACTCGGAGTGCCAGCACGGGATCGCGGATGGACACCTCTCACTTATTCAATCTCCCAACACTTGTACCAGGTAGATTCTCTCGAGCGGGCCATCGTATTCCATGAAATAGACGGCCTGGCGGGAGCCCCGTACGACCTCTCCATTTTCGACAGGAAACATGCAACTGATGCCGCCGACGACACTTTTCAGGTGCGCCTCGGCGTTGAAGCCAAGCCGCCCGTCGTAGTCGAGGTACCGCCGGCGATGGTAGTCCACATCTTCAGGGAAAAGGCGAGAGAAGTGCGTGAGGATATCCTCCTCGAGGCAGGGGATACCTTCGGTGACCAGCAGTCCCGACGAGGTGTGGGTGGTCAGGATATTGACGAGGCCGTTTTTGACGCCGCTGCTTCGGACGACATTATCGACTTTGGCCGTGATATCGATGGCCTCGTTGTGCTTCCGAGTTTGAAGCTTGATGCGTTCCAGTTTGATGATCATGGCCATTGGTCAGGGTTCATTGTATTGCATCCGTCAGTCCCAATAGTCGCTCGGCATTCTCTTTCAGAATTTTCTGCAGACAGCCTTCCGTGAGCGGCAAGCTTTTCAACGCGTAGACCATATTCTTGATCTCCACGCGTGGATAGTTAGAACCGAAAACGAGCTTGTCCCGAAGGCTCCGCTCAATGACCGTGGTTGGAATCCGCTTACTGAAAACAGATTGGTAGAACTCTTTCGGACTGTCGTAGTAGAGACAGGACGTATCCAGGAAAACGTTGGGATACTTCAACGCCAACGCTGTGGCTTCCCACACCCACGGCCAGCCAAAGTGCGCCAAGACAAAGTTGAGCTTCGGGAATTGCCGGATGGGTTCCTCGAGCAACAAGGGGTTCCCGATCTCCAGCGCAGTCTGTGGTGCCCAGCTCATGCCCGTATGAAGGAGCACCGGTATCTTCAAAGCGGCAGCTGTTTCGTAGATCGGAAAAACGTTGCTCGCGTTTGGCCGGAACTCCTGGAGGGCCGGGTCGAGTTTCAATCCCTTCAGGCGCAGGTTTCTCACGGCGTTCTCCAGCTCGCGCGCGGCGCCCTTTTTTAACGGATCAACGCTTGCGAACCCGATAAATCGCTTGGTTGTACTGCAAAGTTCCGCTACCTGCTCATTGGAACTCACGGCGTCCTTCCGTGCCCGCTCGCAAGCAATGGGCAGCAGTACTGCCCGCTCGATCCCGGCCACATCCATTTGCAGGAAGAACGTCTCAAGGGGCTGAAAGTTGTTCCCGATATTGAAGACCTGCCGGGCCGCGCGCTCATAGCTTGGATACTTCGCGACGAATTCGCGGATCAGGACAGGATGGGTATGGAAATCAATCATCGTTTCGCCTCCCTGGTCAGTCGCTGGTTGAAGAACTCCTCTTCGACGGCGGACGCAGGGGTAATGCCAAGTTTTCTCCGAGTCATCCAGGTCTGAATTGTTGGCTCCAGACCTTGCCCGGAACGTGAATCAGGGCCTTGACCACGCCGTCGCGATAGTCGGCAACGAGATCAAAGGCTGCCTTGGTGTCTTCAAGCGAGAAGTGGTGAGTCATCAACGGGTCGACGTTGACCATGCCGCTGGCTACCAGGCCGATGGCCGGCGCCACGCAGTGGTTCTGCCGGCGGACGTTCTTGATCGTCAGCTCCTTTCGTCTCAGCGTGTGGATGGGGAAGCTGATTTGATCCACCTCGGGGATGCCGATAATCAGCAGAGTCCCGCCGGGCTTGAGCAACGCGACACCCTGGTCCACGGTTTCCTGCTCGCCTGCGCATTCAAACACGAAGTCAACACCTAATGGTTCAGCGTCGCGGATGGTCTTCACGACGTCACTCTGCTTCGGATTCCCGGTCCACGCGGCACCAAGTTGTGAGGCCAGCTTCAGTCGCTCACCGATCAAGTCAGTGACGTACGCCCTGCAATCGACAGCCACGCGGCAGGCGAGCAGAACGCTGAGGCCAATGGGCCCCGATCCCAGGATTACAATTCTGGCGCCGGACACCAACTGCGAGATTCGTTGCGCGTAGACGCCGATGGAAAGCGGCTCGACCAGGACGGCCTGATCCACAGTCATGGAGGCCGGGATGGGATAGCAGCATTCCTCTGGCAGCACCAGATACTCAACGAGCGACCCTGCCAACTGGCCTGGCAAGCCCAGGAAACGCTGATTCCGGCAGGTATGAGCGCGTCCAGCCTGGCACTGATCGCAGTGGCCGCACGAGACCAGGGGATCGATGGCCACGCGTTGGCCCACTTGGAGGCCGCGGACTTCCGCGCCGACTTCCTGTACCGTTCCTGCGCACTCGTGGCCCACGATGAACGGATGCTTCACGACGGCCGAACCGATGCGGCCCCTCGTGTAATAGTGCACGTCGGAACCGCACACCCCGACGATGTCGATGCGCAAGAGGACGTCGCGCGGGCCTCTCAGCTGGGGTTCCGGGGTTTCGCGGATTTCCATTTCCCGGAGACCGGTCAGAAACGCAGCCTTCATGGATGCTCCTCGTTCTCGCTTATGGTATCAGGCGGTGGGCTGGGGCAAAGAACGCCGCAGCAAACCATCATACACGGCCGCTCCAAGGACCGCGCCTGCGGTAGGGGCGCGGAGGTACAGCCCCCGCTCATTCCCTCGCGGGCCCGGAATCGCTATGGAGCTGAAGCCTACAAGGTAACCGAAGACACGCGGGCCAAAATCACGGGCGGGATTCAGTGCCGCCATGCTGACCTGGCCTCCAATGCCGAGCCGGAGGGCCCCCGTTAGACCTACAAAGAGCGGCGCCAGATTGCTCTTGGGAGCGAGGGAGCTTCGATCGTCTCCCAGGGCGAGGACGGTCATCATGAGGATGCCGGCCAGCACGACTTCAACCAGGAAGGCGTTGGGGGCCGACACCTTGGCGAAATCCTCGGGAGTGATTCCTACTCCACCCGGATTGGGATAAAAGCAGCTAAAGATCATCAGCTTTTGGCTGCCCGGTCCCCCGATGGCTACGCCAGGTCTTGTTGCCGATGGTTCCCAGAAGCCATGCCAGTAGAAGTAAAACGCCGCCGAGGCCAGGAACGCTCCCACCGTCTGCGCCAGGCTGTAAGGGCCGACGTTTCGGCGGGGGAATCCGCAGAACAGGGCAAAGGCCACGGTGATGGGGAGATTGATGTGCGCGCCGGATACTGCGCCGGTCATGTAGATGGCAACCGTCACGCACAACCCCCAGAGAATCGCGGCCCCGATGGGTTCGAACCCATTCAAGAAGACGGCGGCGGCGCTGGTGGCGGCAAGAACCAGGATGAAGGTTCCGGCCAATTTGGCAATGCATTCTCCCAGGATCGAAGATCGGAGGGTGCTCATGCCTCCCCCTCAAAGGTTAAGCGCGAGGCGATGCTTTGAATCTCCTTGAGGGATCTGGTGTTCTCCAGGGCGGCCACCTGTACCGCCACGTTCCCGATCAAGGTGGATTCGCTGGACCCTCGGACGACCTCCAGACCGGTGGAGAGCGCAGTCAGGCGGTTGAGGGCCTCATTCTTGACACCGCCGCCGACGATGCAGACTCGCTCGATAGGCTTGCCGGTTGTTTGGCGAAGACCTTCGATGACTTCCCGGTAGCGACGGGCCAGGCTTCGAAAGACGATAGCTGCAAGCTCCCGCGGCCGAGACTCTTCCGGAAAGCCGCGCCCCTGCAATTCCGCATTGATCCGCGCCGCCATGTTTCCCGGAGCCAGAAACGTCTTCTCGTCGGAGACATCCACGAAGGGGCCTTCGACGGGTGTGTCCATACACTGGTCGGCCAGTCGAGCCGCCGTACCAGCGATTCCCTGCTCATTCCACTCGCGGAGAAGTTCCTGGACCACCCAGAGACCAATCACATTGCGGAGGTAGCGGATCGTATCCCCGACACCGCCTTCGTTCGTGAGGTTGAGTCGGTAGCCCAGCTCAGAGACGAGCGGTTCGCGCAAAACGGTTCCCACGAGCGACCATGTCCCTGAGCTGATGAAAGCCAGATTGTCGTGCGGGAAGGGAATCGCGCCCACGGCCGAGGCGGTATCATGGCAGGCTGGAGCGATCACCTGGGTGTTTGGGAGTCCGAGCTCACTCGCCAGAGTGGGTCGGAGTTTTCCGAGAATTGTTCCTGTGGGGACGATGGGCGGGAACTTGTCCAGGCTGAGCGCAAAGGCGTCACAGAGTTCGCGCGACCACGTCTTGGCGTGCGCATCCATCATCTGGGAGTTGGGCGCGTTGGTCCACTCAGCGAACGGGACGCCCGTCATCCGAAACAGGTAGTATTCGGGGGTCCCAAGCCACACCCAGGCTCTCTCCCATTCTTCCGGTGATTCTTCCAGGTGAGCGACGAGCCCGTAGAGGGTGTTCACGGGCATGACCTGAATGCCTGTGATCTCATAGATCCGTTTGCGCGGGAGGATGGTGAAGGCGCGCATCATCGCCGGCACGTTGCGTGGGTCGCGGAGGCAGAACGCCTCGCCAACGCGCTCACCCTCTCGATCCACGAGGATGTACTCGGCGCCCCAGGCGTCCAGGCCGATGCTCACGATGCGCCCGTGGGTTTCGGCCGCCGCGGCTCGAACGCCTGCGACGAGTTCGCCCCAGATCCGCTCCGTGTCCCACACGACGTGGCCACGCCGCTCTTCGTAGGCGTTTGGGAAGCGGTAGATCTCACGCACGGTCCCACGTTCACCGTTCCATTCTGCAAGCACGACCCGCCCGCTCGAGTTGCCCAGGTCGATGGCGACGATGTTTTGCGTGTTCCTCATGGATCTCGGCTAGCTCGGACACGTGGCGATCACCTCGTCAGCCCAACGCGGTGTTGACCTGCCCCCGTTTTCTGTACCAATCATAATGCGAGTTCCAGGGTAGCCTGTGCCGGCAATGGCAATTTTCATTTGACAGGTGTCAGCAAATCAATACGTTGAAGTGATATTCCAAGCGTGCGCCCGTCAGGGCTGCCGGATAAGGCCATTGGCGATGCCGCATCGGGGACTTCAATTGAAAACTGTCGACTTGGCGCCCCGCCCTGGAGTGGAACAGAAACTTCATAGGCCTCAGCTCCAGTGGCAAGAACCGTATTACTCCAATTCGTTTCTCGGTCTTTTGCAGTGAATTTGACAAGCACAGGTCTCTGTTTGCTGGCACCAAAGACGCCAAACTTCAGCACGGCGCTGCACTTTTTATCCTGACAGTCTTTTGGCACCGGCAAGCTAATGGTTGAGGCAGCACTTGACCAAACATGAGTAGGCTCAACACTGTGCCAACCGTCGCTGAGCACAAAACTTATGTTGTTGACGTTTGGCGTGATAGCAATTGGGTATTCAATACCCGCAAAAATTCTATTTTTCACGATTAGCTTGCCGTCTTCCGTTGAAAATGCAGGGCGAAGTCGAACGGTAGCAAACAGATCTGAGTCTGCGACCTCGAGATAAGGAACCTGTTTTAAATCGTGGATAGCAGACGAGAATTTCTGTTTTTGCTGAGAAGGGCACTCGAAATCCGGAATATTGTTTAAATCATCTTTTTCTTCATCAGTAAGGAGAATTCTTGTTTCTTCGACACAAGGCCAAAGATGTGCAGCCCCTAGTGTACTAAAGTATGGCATCACTATCACATCACTATCGCCATTTAGCAGAAGCAATAATATGTCCTGAACTTGGTTTTTATCGAATCGGCTATTAAACTTAAGCATTCCGGCTGGCCACTTTTTTTGGGCCTCAAACAAATTCTTGTCTCCGCCTATGTTGTATGTGTGGATGCCAAGTCTCGGAGCTAGATAGTTAACCATAAAATCATTACGGGGTGGAAGGAATGCAACAAGCTCATTGCGATGAAGCGACTTCTCAAGAGCAGCTACTAGCTCACGGTCAATATCGAAAAACATTTCGCGATTGGCCATGTATCTTGGCCAATTTTTGACTATGTTTGGAAGATTGAGTCCAATTAATCCAATAAGTGCTGCGGCCACAACAATATTACCCTTGGCATGCCTTGTACTAATAAGTAGCAATAACAACATCCAAAACTCGAAAATGCCTAGTGCCGACCATCTATATGATGCTCGCATTGCATTGAAACCTGGCAGGGTCTTGGATATCCAAGCGTTTCCCGTTGGCATGATGGCCATCTTGGGCGGCATAAGTGCACTTTGCCGTCCCGGTCTTGTTTGTTGCATCACGTCGGGTTTAATCGAGTTTATTTTTAGTGATGGTCCCAATGCCATATAAAAACCAAATAATGCCAACAACAATAATCCGGAGGCTATTTTTTTGTCATGACGAATACGCCACCAGCTAAACAGGCCGGCCAATACAATAGGGAGGCAAAAGGTGGTTGCCCAGACAGAGGCATCGCCAAAGTACAGCTTATTGCTCCGCTTCAAGCTTAATCCGAGAATATCAAATATCCAGTGCGTTCCATGTGTTGGAATTGCAGCAAAAGAAAGATCAAGTCCCCAACCCCTAAAAAAATCGATCGACTGGCTTTCAAACTCCGTTTTTGCAGTATACGAAGAGTAAAGAAAATAGGCCAAGGAAAAACTTAAAACATGGACTGGAATGCCAACTGTGAATAAGCGTTTTCTAAGGTCAGGAAAGACTATAACGATATACACACAGAGCAGGCTTGAGCCGACTGCAAACATCATAGAGCTGTAGCCATCCATGAACGCTGCGATCAGAGCCGCAGCCACATAAACTCCGACATATAAGATGGATGCTTTTGGCGATCCGGGGTTGGTCAAGAACAGATTCCAAGCGGCCAGGAAATAAAACGGCAAAAGGCCAATGCCTAATGAAAGCATGCTGTAACGGGCATGAGCCCAGATTATTGGCATGCTCATCCATAAGACAGCCCCCAATATAGCCAACACTCGCTGAACACCAAAAATTCGGCCAATTTTGTATGCTGAGAAAAAAGCCAAGCCCAGCCAAAGCGCAACCATACCTGAGTAGGCATCGGCCGGGTGTAGGCCCGATTTAATAAGAAGTGCGGCCGGCCAGCCCCCTGCCAAACCAAATGCTATTGCCGCCGGCGCTGGCGCACCGAAATTTCTTGCATAAATGCTGAAAATGGATTCGTTTATGAATGACTGTGAAAACCCAGTAGCCCATACGGCTTGACCTAGCGTAGGCATAGCGAAAAACGGCACTGCGCCGTGCAAAAAAAGTACAAATGCAAAAGCTGCCATCGCCAGAAACGCATCCCGGGTCAGGGATACTTGTTTCTCAGTCATGGACTATTCTCTCGCGATTATCCGAATTCATTATCATTGCAGTGATGTAGATCATTATATCCCCGCCTACTGTCACCATGCGCCCTAGTAATACTGCAAAAACCAGGTTCGCTTCACTGACTTCGCCTTTCAGTAGAAACAGCAAAACTAACTCCCGCACGCCGATACCGGACACTACCCCCCGCTGTATCAAACCGGGAGAAGTCGAGTTCTGCGCCGTAATCGTGTAAGCGTAGCGCAACAAAGATGATCCCAAGCAACGCCAAGGCACTGCCGGTCCAGTGAAGGGCTCGCCGCAAAATCGGGCTCATGGTAAAAGTTTTAGCCACGCGGACTACAAAGAAGCATGGTCCAGGGCAGCGGGCTCCTCACTTCGACGACATCGAAATACTTCGATACCAGTCCTATAAAGCCATTCTTTGACCAGTGCTGTATGTGCCCTGGGGTATTGCCCAAATGAGTGATGTATTTTCCTCGGGCTAGATTAAGCGCGCACCAGAGCGGCTCCTGGGGTACGGTAACGATCAGATGTCTGCCGACTACCCGCTGAAGTGCCTGCAAGCCTGCATCGGGATGCTCCAAATGTTCTAGCACCTCACTACAGACCACAAGATCTGCACTATCTCGGCGTGCATCTAGGTCGTAAATACTGCGTGGTCCAAAAAGCGGAGGTGACAACCCACATCCAATAGCGTTTTCGCGGGCCAGCTCAATGACGTGCGTGGAGAAATCGCATCCCCTAGCGGCCACACCCTGTTCAATCCAACGCAACACCCAGTAGCCTTCTCCACAACCGATTTCATGTATCGACTGAGGTGATGCCTTGGCAACAAGATCGGACAAGGCAGATTCGAACCCCTTCATCATCCATTTGACGATAGGGTTACGGGAGCCATACTTGTCGTAGGCATTTCCGACAACGATCCCGTTTTCTTTAGCCCCGCCTGAGATTTTGATACTCATAAAAGGCCCTTCGCGTAAACCGCAATCTGGTTCGCGCCGAACAAAAAACGGGAATAGGACACGAGCTTCAAGCCAGCTTGATTACCTGCCATCTCTAGTTTGGTGCGATCCAGTAAATCTTCGTGCTCCTCGTTGGCATGTTTAGAGAGGAGCCCAATAGCAGCTCCTAGATCGTGAACCCAGTCAACGGACGGGTGCGGCGTAGTAATCACAAGACGAGATGTCGGGGCATCGTCGAGGTGGGCTGCCAACGTCCGTAAGAACTCTGCTGGATCACTAACATGCTCTATCACGGCCAAGGAAACAATTGTGTCGAATCTATCGGACGAGGCCGGTAGCTCCGAGACGAAACGGTGTTTTGAGAAGCGCGAACTTGCCTGTTGTAATGACACACTGTCCATTTCTACACCAAGATATTGATTTGCGTGGATTAATCCAGCAAGCGCACCCGACCCACAGCCAAAATCAAGGATCCTTCCCTTCAAATAGGGGGCAGCTGCCTCAAAACGCTTTCTTCGTAAGTAGGGGGATAACAACCCCTCTGACCCTTGGTCAGCCATCTTCTCGACTCCCCAAATCAACGCTTTCGTTCTGGGGCAAAACGGCAGACTTGAAGCGAATGTCTTCAAGCAGCTTGCGGTTTGCCGCTAATAAGTCTGCTACAAACGCGATCAGCAGAGTCTGAAAGCCCATGCCAAGCAGTATTGCGGCGAGAATGAGCGACTGAACGTGGCCAGCGCCCTCACCGCCCAGGTATTTCCACAAGAAACGCAAACCAATTAGAAACCCTGCACCGAACAGAACCGCGCCAATCGTCCCGAAAAACCGGAATGGCCGGTAGATGACAAAAATGCGAACGATGGTGACGATGCTGCGCTTGATATACGACGGGATACTCTTGACCAAGCGTGAGGGACGAAGCTCTTCATTCACCCGGATCGGCACCGAGGTGATGGCCATGTTCTTCTGCCCGGCCTGGATGATGGTTTCCAGAGTGTAGGTATAGTCGTTGAACACCATCAGCCGCTGCGCGGCCGCGCGGCTCATGGCGCGGAAGCCGCTGGCCGCGTCGGGGACGTCTGTCTTGCTTGCCACGCGCACCACCCAACTGCCCAGCTTCTGCAACAATTTCTTTAGTGGAGAGAAGTGCTCGATGGTCTCAATAGGGCGAACACCAATGACCAATTCGGCGCGATGTTCAAGGATAGGCTGCGTAAGAGTGGGAATATCTTCAGCGTTGTACTGGTCGTCGGCATCTGTATTAACAATGACATCTGCACCCAGACGCAAGGAGGCATCTAGACCTGTCATGAATGCTTTGGCTAAACCTTGATTGCGAGTATGACGGACGATATGGTCAACGCCATTTTCCTTGGCTACACGCAAGCTGTCATCTTGGCTACCATCGTCTATGATCAGCCATTCTACGGCATCAAAACCAGGCACTGTGCGAGGTAATGCCGAGAGCGCAATGGAAAGAGTTTGCGCTTCATTGAAACACGGAATTTGAATGATTAGTTTCAAATGAATTACCTTGGCTTTTTTGTCAAAAATCATCCTATTTTAATCTGCGGGGGGGGAGTACGCAACCTCTCAACTTAGCATGAAGTCATCAAATCGGGATGCGTCTTTCCCCCGCCCCATCCCGCTGCGATAACTTCCCGACCTGAATGGCAAGATCTGGAGGTTGGCTGACCTGAAAGGTAAGGTAACGCTCCTCAACCTCTGGGCTGCGTGGTGAGGGGCATGTCGCGAGGAGTTACCTCGCTTCCAAAAGCTTTATGAGCGATACCAGAATCGCCCGGACGTTCAACTGCTGACCTTGAACATCAATGAGAATCCCGGATTCGTCGAGCCCTTCATGAAAGAGCACCAGTTCACCTTCCCGGTCGTCCCAGCGTATGCATATATTGAGGACACGCTACATTCGCTGGGCATCCCGCAGAACTGGATCGTGGATGCAAACGGCGTGGTGCGCTTGAAAGGGCTCGGGTATGACCCGAGTGAAGAGTGGGACGATGCGATGGTGGAGGCGATCGAGAAGAATAAACCCGAAGGTCAGACGAGCGTTCCTACCCGGCCTCCAAAGCAATAGCGGCCTGCATGTTCGTCAGCTCCCCTTTAGGGGCGCTTAGGCCAGCGCATGGCACCCCCTAGATCGGCTCCCGAAGATTGATCTGATCCGATCTGAAAGACCTTTCCTGGCGAACCCTCTCGTCCACGCCTTTACTCCTTCCGCGTAAACCTTGTGCAAGAACCATTCCTTTTCGAACTATCGAAGATATTGGGTGATGAAGATGACCTGCCCCCGTTTTCTGTACCAATCATAATGCGAGTTCCAGGGTAGTTTTTTGCTTTTGTTCTTCTCTCCGGGGCGGCTCGGGGGGGAGAGCCGCCCCGGCGCCTGCGAATTCTTGCGGGG